>SMEP01000381.1_pt1 | contig 12221 bp, 8 predicted proteins | sample 2456231 | NCBI WGS metagenome assembly SMEP01 (sample SAMN10132595, study PRJNA489261) | soil metagenome | isolation source: day1 control-silty clay loam soil ammended with raw manure from dairy cow... | place: USA | collected 2015-05-15
TGAGCCCAGGTATAGGCTTTTACAACCTTGAACAGGACGATCATGGGCAGTAACGACTCCAACAACCCGTCCCATCCTAAGCCATTCTGCTGTGTGTTCCTGATCGTCAATAAAAAGATTCAACAGATAGCCGGTACGTTTAGAGAATTCGGTAGTAGCGTCGAGGAACCAGGTCGCCAAGCTATCGGCATTCACGGCCACCGGCAGTGTCAAATGGCCGTCGCGATCATTGCTGCCCAGCATAGTGGGTAATCGCTGCGACAGACTGTCCTCAAGCAACCGTACCTGCTCAATGTGGCGACAAATCAATTCGCCTTGTGGAGTAGCCCGACAAGGCTGCCCACGCACTATGAGTACAGTGCCTATACGTTCTTCCAGCAATTTTACCCGCTGAGAAACAGCCGACGGTGTGATACGAAGCAGTTTTGCAGCCTTCTCAAAACTCCCTTCCTGAGCGACCGCAGCCACTGCACTTAGCCCTGCATAGTCCATCATGATTAAGATTTCCTAAGTTTAGATTAGTAAGTTTAACTGTACTAACCTTAGGTGGAAACCTAATCTTGTTCTTTAAAGAGCTGATCATCATCGAATGGAGTGAGACTTGTGAGGCTGAAAAATGTACGGGAAGGGACCTGTTTGGGTATCTGTGATCTTGGCGTTTTATATGCCATCGTCGCCTTGCCGCTTGATTTCATGGCGATTGATAAATGTTGACGCTGGCAGCCTATACCACTGGTTTCACGATTGGGCTCAGTTTGATTCTAGCGATAGGTGCCCAGAACGCCTTCGTACTCAGGCAGGGGTTGCGCAATGAGTATGTTTTGCTCGTTGTGCTGGTATGCGCGCTATCCGATGCAGCACTCATCTTCTTCGGTGCGAGCAGTTTCCGGCAAATCCTTGTGCAAGTGCCGTGGATCGACCCAGTCATGCGATACGGGGGAGCTGCGTTTCTCATCTGGTATGGTGCCAAGAGCCTCTACTCCGCCGCGCGTTCCAATGCGAGCATAGTTGTTGCCAACGAACCCAGAATGCCAGTGCGATATGTACTGGCCACGTGCTTGGCGCTCACCTGGCTCAACCCCCATGTTTATTTAGATACAGTGGTACTTATAGGAACGATTTCCACGCGGTTTCCAGGGCAAGAAATTCTGTTCGCCAGCGGTGCTGCAACAGCATCCTTGGTGTTCTTTTTTTCGTTGGGCTTTGGTGCAAGGTATCTACGACCAGTCTTTGCAACGCCTAAGGCATGGCGCATTCTTGAGGCAGTTATTGCCATCGTCATGTGGTTTATCGCCCTGAAGCTCATTCTAGGTATGTAGATACTAGACGCATGGGAGCGTGCCCGCAGATGCTCGTTCCCTTTGACAATATTTTCAGGAAGTGAATGCTGCTCTGCTGGGCAAGATTAACTATGTGGTAGATCATGATTTTTATGAAACTAAAGGAAATATGGTAAACATGCCATATGTATAGGTAATTTGATGAATATGAATATGAATATGAATTTAATTTAATTTAATTTAATTTATTAGATTGGCCAGGCTGGCGATAAAACTGTTGGTACATTATTAGGTGCAGAACTAACAGCCAAAGCTATTCATGAAAAATTTAATATAAAGTAAGGGGGGGTTTAAGTGTACGTTCCGAACAACTTTAAAGAAGATGATGTAGCAAAGCTTCAGCAATATATCCGTGACTACAGTTTTGGTTTACTTGTGATTGCGGATGACGAAGGCATCGAAGTAAATCATGTGCCTTTCTATTTAAGCATAGAAGATAATGGTTCATATGGCGCGTTACAGTGCCATTTGGCTCGTAGCAATCGAGTGTGGCAGCGTATTGAAAGTAGTCGTTCTGTTTTGGCTGTATTTCAAGGTCCAGATGCCTATGTATCACCATCGTGGTATCCGACCAAGGCTGAAACGGGGCGTGTAGTGCCAACTTGGAATTATCTTGCTGTGCATGCTGAAGGCTGCGCCAAGGTTGTTCAGGATTCCGTGTGGCTTCATAAACACCTTTGTCAGTTAACCAACCAGCATGAAAGAAATCGAGTAGATCCTTGGACGGTCGACGATGCTCCGAAGGATTACACCGAAGGTTTTCTTTGGAACAAGTTCTCAGTATTGAATTTAACTATTTCAGAAATATTAAAGTGTTGTCGTAAAATACGATTGACACATTAATTGCTAAATAATTATTTAATTAAGATTATCTAGTGAGTATACGGATTTTTGTTTTTGAGAATAGGTGTCTATTAATGAGAATAAAACCAAGCAGCTCTTTTGTACGGTTTTGGTTATTGTTTGTATATATAGTCTTGGGTGTGCCTCTGAGTTATTACTTTTTCTTTCTGTATTCTGGTTTGCCTAGCGATGAGGAAATGATTGAGCATTTTTATGAGCATCGTTCTGAGTTTGAAGAGCTGGTAGAGCGTTATAGAAGTTTTGAGCCTGACGAAACACGAATATATGATAATTGGAGATTTCAAGGAGATACGCCAAAATTAATGAGAAAAGCTCAAGTTGTTCGGATTACACGTACTATTTCTCTTTGGCCTCCATTCCCAGATCCGTATTCTAAGAGTGCAGAAGATAAGTTACATGAGGTTTACTTAATTGAACCTTATTTTTTTAATCGAAACGCGATTCTTGATATTTCTCTGCTACCTGAAGAAAGGTACAGAAGACATGGCTTTTCTTCTTACTATCCTTTTATTTGGAAACGAATTGTTTTTTTTCCGGGAGTTCCTAGAATCGAAGGTAATAATTTAATCTTTCCGCTTGATAAATATCGCCCTATTAAGAAATCACTTAATATTTTGTCTTTTGATGGCGTTGATAGATGTGTTTACAGAGAGATTGAAGGGCAGTGGTTTTTGAAAATATGTTACGGAGGTTAATAATATATTGGAGAATGTTACGGGTGTTTATTATTGCTAAGTTTTTATTTGGCTATTTTTTTGATGATTCTGTTTAGGTGTATAAATAAAATAATGAAATTTTATTAAAATAGCATATTTACGTAGTGTTCCTGCAATAGCTACTGCTGAATGCTAATGGACAAGCATCAATTCATTAACCGTGTAGCATTAAGTTCAGGAGTCACTCCTTGTGCCAAGCTAAAAATTAAGATAGAAGCTGTGCGCGTAGAATTAACTTAATAGTCTGGTATATAAATTTCTCATAGGTTATTAGTTTGTCGCGATTTATTAAAATATGTAAGTGCTAAATATAAAATATAGATCAAGAAGGCGTGCTCGATCTTGGTTTTGCTTGAGTAACTTAAGCGATTAGCACAAGCTTTGCTAGAGAATACCATGAAGAAATACCTGCGTTTCAGACGCTTGTTGAAGCTTTCTATAGTCGTTGCCATCTTCATTGCGGTGGGTGTTCCAGCGCTGGTCGCCTGAGTAGCGCACGGGTGCAGGAAGTGTGGCAAATACCTGCAGCACCACAGGCGGCTGAACAGCAGTTGATCGAATTGCTCGCTAGAGCCCAGCGCGAGCAGCTTTCGGTATCCATCGCTGGTGCTAGGCATTCCATGGGTGGCCATACCATTGCTGCGGATGGCATTGTGATTGATATGCTGCCCTTTAAGGCGATGAGGTTGAGCGCCGATGGCCGAGTGCTGACGGTGCAGGCGGGTGCTTTGTGGGATGAGGTCATCCCTTTCCTTAACGAGCATGGTCGCTCAGTCGCGATTATGCAATCGGACAGCTCTTTCTCTGTGGGTGGCTCGCTCAGCGCTAATGTGCATGGTTGGCAAGCTAAGCGTGCACCGATTGCCTCGTCAGTCAAATCCTTGCGTTTATTGATCGCCGATGGGCGCATTCTGCACTGCAGTCGTGAAGAAAATCCTGAACTTTTCTCGTTGGCGCTGGGTGGTTACGGCTTGTTTGGGATCATCTTAGAAGCGCAGTTGTGGACGGTTGCCAATCAGTGGTATCAGGTTGAGCGTTATTCGATTCCAGCAGCGCACCTCGCCAAGGTGATGCACAAGGTGGTGGATGGCGATGCTTCTGTGGAAATGGCCTACGGTCGTTTACGGGTGGCAGAACAATCTTTTCTTGAAGATGCAATTCTGACGGTTTATCGCAATGCTGATGGCATCACGCAGCCTCTTCCAACCTTAGAGCCTGTATCTCTTGATCCGCTAAAGCGCACGGTATTTCGCAGTTCGGTTGGTAGTGATTACGGAAAAAGACTGCGCTGGAACTTAGAAAGCGCTTTTGGTGAGAAAATCGGTGCCAGTATTGTGTCGCGTAACCAACTGCTCAATAGTCCGGTAGCGCTGTATAGCAATCGTCAAGATGAGCAGACTGACATCCTGCACGAGTACTTTGTCCCGGCAGATCAGCTCGCAGAATTTTTAAAGCAGATAGGCCAAATCATACCGCAGCATGGTCTGGATTTACTGAATGTCACACTGCGTGATGTACGCAAAGACAGTGATACATTCCTGCGTTATGCCGATCAAAACATGATTGCGGTGGTGATGCTGTTTAGCCAAGCGCGCACAGAGGCTGCTGAAGAAAGTATGCAGCAGATGACTGCTGAGCTTATTGATGCAAGCCTGAAAGCTGGCGGTCGTTATTATTTACCCTATCGCCCGCACGCATCAGTTGAACAGTTTTTGCAGGCCTATCCCCAGGCTGCTGAATTTGCTGCTCTGAAGCTGACCTATGATCCTAATGAGCTGTTTAGTAACCAATTTTATCTGCGTTATTTGCGACCACTGCAAGCACCAAGCCAATAGCGATGCTTTGCTTTGCTTTGTGGCTAGTTGCTCTACTTTAGCCAAACCAATAGGCTCAAGCATATCCAGCGCTGGTATGGTAAAAATGGAGAGCGTTTAGTCTGAACTAACAAAAATAATGACAGAGGAATGGCCGATGAATACCACAAGTATCCGTGATCAGGTGTCTGCAGAAGAGTGGCAGGTGCGAGTCAATTTGGCCGCGTGCTACAACATTGTTGCGCAATACGGCTGGGATGATTTGATTTTTACCCATATTTCGGCACGCGTGCCGGGGCCTGAGCATCACTTTCTGATCAATCCTTACGGCATGCTGTTTGAGGAAGTCAGTGCGTCCAGTTTAGTGAAAGTTGATTTGCATGGTAACAAGGTGATGGCGTCGGAGTACGAGGTCAATCCTGCAGGCTTTACCATTCATAGTGCCGTGCATGAAGCCCGTGAGGATGCGCAATGTGTGATGCATCTGCACACCAAAGAAGGTGTCGCGGTATCGATCCAGCAACAGGGTTTACTGGCGTTGTCGCAACAGTCGCTGTTTCCATTATCAGGTTTGAGTTATCACGATTACGAAGGCGTTGCTTTAAACCCCGAGGAAAAACAGCGTCTGGTAGCGGATATGGGTGCCACGCAGTTTCTGATTCTGCGCAATCACGGCTTACTGACGTGTGCGGCGAGCATCCCTGATGCGTTTCTCAATATGTATATCCTGCAGCGCGCTTGTGAAATACAACTGCTGGCACAAAGCAGTGGCCAAGAACTGATTACGATTCCTGATGCGATTTTGGCCGGTATTCAGCAAGCGGGACAAGCGGTGACCCGTAACGCCGGCGGTCAATTGGCTTGGCCTGGATTATTGCGACGTCTTGATCGCCTTGGTGCGCCTTATCAGCTTTAAGCGATGACGAGCTGCCCCGCACAAGGCTGATGATGATCTTGGCCTTGCTGTTGGATGAAAACAATAATAACGCTTAAATATAAAGCGGAGAGTCGAATGTCTGAGATTAACGTCTTGCCTGCGCCGTTGAGCCTGGCTGAGTGGCGCAGTGCTGGAGAGTATTTTGATTTTCATGGCCAACGTATTTTCTATCGTTGTGCTGGTGAATCAAGTAAACCTGCCTTGCTACTGATTCATGGCTTTCCTACTGCCAGTTGGGATTGGCGCCATCTGTGGACAGCGTTGGCGCAGGATTATTATTTAATTGCGGCTGACATGCTGGGCTTTGGCTTCAGTGCCAAGCCGGCCACCGGTGATTACCGAATTGCTGTGCAAACGGATCTGCAACAAGCCTTATTAAAGCATCTGCATATCGACAGTTACCATGTGCTGGCGCATGACTATGGCGACACTGTGGCGCAAGAGTTGTTGGCGCGTGATTTGGAGGGTCAGACCAATATTCTCAGCATGACGTTACTCAATGGTGGTTTATTCCCTGAGACGCACAAACCTGTGTTGTTACAAAAGCTGCTGATCAGTCCGTTGGGATTCTTGCTGGCACGCATGATCAGTGAGAAAAAGTTTCGCCGTAACTTAACGCAAATCTGCGCCCAACCCTTGTCTGAGGAAGACCTGCAAGGTTTCTGGCAACTGATTAATACAAATAATGGGCTTGCGGTGTTTCATAAGTTGATTGGCTATATGAGCGAGCGACGTCAGTTTCGTAGCCGTTGGGTCGGTGCGCTGCAGCAAACAAGTCGACCTTTATGCCTGATCGATGGTGTTGAAGACCCTATCTCGGGTGCACACATGGTGACGCGCTACCGCGAGCTAGTCGGTAAACAGCCGATCACTGAATTGCCAGGCGTCGGGCATTATCCACAGGTAGAGGCACCTGCGTTGGTGCTTCAGGCTTTTCGGTCTTTTATGGCTGATCTGACATAACAGCTGCTTGAATTATTCTGCTATTACAGGCTGTGAAAAGAGTCTGTTTTGCTGTGTTAAAACGCGAATAACACAGCTGTTTAGGTCGATAGACGACTCGTATCTCATTATTTATAACAATTCTTGAATGAAAATTGCCAATTATTCAATTTGCGTCTAATTGGTCATAAAAACAACGATTGTCAAAAAATGTTACAATACTCGCAGATCAACTGTAGGGAGTATGTTTTGACTAAGAAAAAAATAGCTATTTTAGGTGCAGGTCCAAGTGGTTTAGCGCAATTACGAGCATTTGAAGCAGCACGTTTAGCAGGGGTTAAAAACCTGCCAGAGATCGTCTGTTACGAGAAACAAAATGATATTGGCGGCATGTGGAATTACACATGGCGCACAGGCTTAGACCGCAACGGTGAGCCCGTCCACGGCAGTATGTATCGCTATCTGTGGTCAAACGGCCCAAAGGAATGCTTAGAGTTTGCTGACTATTCTTTTGAAGAGCACTTTGGTCAGCCGATCCCCTCTTATCCGCCGCGTGAAGTCCTCAAGGATTACATTATGGGACGGATCAATAAGCAAGATATTCGCCAGTACATTCGCTTTGAGTGCCCAGTGCGTTGGGTGACCTTTGACGAAGAAACCAAGCTGTTTACGGTCACGGTGATGAACCATAAAACCGGTGAGCAGGAAACCAATGAGTTTGATTATGTTGTCGTTGCTACCGGCCACTTCTCAACACCCAACATGCCTTATTTTGAAGGTTTGGAAGAGTTTCCTGGTCGTGTCATGCATGCCCATGATTTCCGTGATGCGCTAGAGTTTAAAGATAAAGATATTCTTTTAGTGGGCAGTAGTTATTCTGCCGAAGATATTGGTACTCAGTGTTACAAGTACGGCACCAATTCGGTCACTATCAGCTACCGCAGCCATGCGTTGGGCTATGACTGGCCTGAAGGCATTAAAGAAGTGCCGGTGATTACCCGTTTTGAAGGTGATGTCGCATACTTTATTGATGGCAGCAGTCAGCGTTTTGATGCAGTGATTATGTGTACGGGCTATTTATTCCACTTCCCGTTTATGCCCGATGAGTTACGTCTACAAACCCATAACTGTTTGTATCCGGAAAATTTATACAAAGGTGTGTTCTGGCAGCCTAACCCGCAACTGATCTATTTAGGCATGCAGGATCAATACTTCACCTTCAATATGTTTGATGCGCAAGCTTGGTATGCCCGTGATGTGATTCTGGAGCAGATCAAACTGCCAGATTTAGAAACTCGCCAAGCCGATGAGCAGAAATGGTTGGCTGAATATGCACAAGTAGACAATGTTGACGGTGATATCGAGTTTCAGGCGAAGTATATTCGTGATTTAACCAATGCCACTGATTACCCTGAATTTGCCGTCGAAAAGCAGGGCGATATTCTTAAACAATGGCAAAAAGATAAGCTGGCAAACATTATGGGCTTCCGTGAAAAGGCCTATCGTTCAACTTTAACCAACACCTTGGCACCTGAGTTGCCAGAGCCTTGGTTAGATATTTTAGATGACTCGTTAGAGCACTTTTTGAATCTGACTTTTGTGAAAAGTAAAAGCAAAAAAATAGCCAGCTAAACAGACAGATATTGTTTCAAGAAACGGCGCTGAAGTGATTCAGCGCCGTTTTTTATTGTCAGCACCGATCAAGGTTGCCGAGCCGAGTTGGCTACCTGCGTAGACACTTTGGCAGCAGACTGGCTGACCTGCTCGCGGGCAAACATAGCGAGTGTCGCGATAGCTTGGCGTGCTGAACCTAACGAAAAGGCCTGTAAGTGAAAGACATGCCAACGCGCTGCATATATTTCCAGTCTGCATGTTACGCCACAGTTGCTGGCGTGCTCTGCCAGTCGTGTGGAGTCAGACAAAAGTAATTCTTGCTCGCCCACTTGCACCAGCATCGGTGGTAGTCCGTTTAAGTCGACCGCAAGAGGGTTTTGTGCCGATGCATCGAGCGGCGGTTTGTACCAACTCAGCGCTTGCTCCAGCCAGCCACGACGAAGCATGGGGTCTTCACCGTATTTAGAAACCAAGCTATGCCCGCTCAGAGAGCTGTCGGTGACCGGTGAAATCAGTAATAACGCAGCCGCAGGATGATCACCTCGTGCTCGTAGGGTCAGTGCTAGTGCTAACGCCAGTGCTCCTCCTGCCGAGTCGCCAGCGATGACAATCTGCTCAGCCGCATAATCTTTGCGCAAGGCGTCATAACAGGCAAGCACATCGTCCTGCGCTGCTGGGTAGGGATGCTCAGGCGCTAAACGGTATTCAGGCAACCACACCGGCATACCTGACTCAACCGCTAGGCGGGTGCTGATACTGCGATGTGAATAAGCGTTACCGAGACAAAAAGCACCGCCGTGCAGATACAGAATAACGCCGCCTGCTTGGGTTTTTTTCGGCGTAATGACTTGGGTAGCCATAGCCTTGACGGTGATCTGCCTACGAGTGACAGCACCAACACCTGGGGTGAGCGCTGAGAAAATACCGATCACTCGACGCTGGGTGGTTGCCGCAAAAGGTGGTCCCATAAAGGATCGAAAGCCCACGCGTAAAAAGCCACGCAAGACCGATGCGCTGAGTTTTTCTAAGCTGTCCTGCGGTTCGGCAATCCTAATGCCGCCGGCTGCACCGATAATACCGGGTAAAGCGCGAGTGAGACGGTAGGCTTGTAAGCTGGAAAAGCGTGTCAGCCAACGGTAGGACAAGGTAAAGCCCGGCCAGTTTGTGCTGTTGTGTCCTGACTCATCCACATACCAACTTTTGCAGCCGTGCCATACGGTATTGGCGAGGCGCTGTTGTATTTTTTTATTGAAGATTTGGTAACGATTGGCGTCCACTTCAATCGTGCTTGAATCAGTTGCTTGCATGGCTTGGTAACAACGTAGTACGTGAGCAATCTGGCTTTCGAGCATGTAGACAATGGAGTTGTGGCCCAAGTTAGTGTTGGGACCATACAGCATAAAAAAGTTAGGGAAGTTCGGTACGCTCATCCCAAGATACGCTTGCGCACCTTTCTGCCAAGCGTCATTGAGGTCGACACCATTACGTCCAGTAATGCGCATCGGTGCCAAAAACTCAGTGGCCGCAAAGCCTGTGCCATAGATGATGGCATCCACTGGATGCTCGACGCCGTCGTTCGTTTCAATGCCGCTTGCGGTGACGCGCTTGATACCTGCAGTGATCAACTCAACATTGGCTTTAGTCATGGTTTTTAAGTATTCGCTGGACAGCAGAATACGTTTGCAGCCAATTGGATAATCAGGCGTTAACTTGGCACGCAGTTCGACATCGGCAACGTCCTTGGCCAGCAATTTTTGGAAAGGCCGTCCGACTGCCCATTTCATTAAGCCTTTGAACCGAGTAAAGGCCAGTGCTTGTGCTTCATAGCGTAGATAAATACCCGCACGGTGCAGCTTCATTGCGCCAGGCACGTGACGAAATATAGTTTTTTCCCACGCTGTATAGGCACGATCAGGGCGTTTCTTTAGATAGGCAGGCGAACGCTGAAATACGCTGAGATGGGCAACTTGATCAGCGATAGCAGGTACGAACTGAATCGCAGAAGCGCCAGTGCCAACCACTGCCACGCGCTTACCAGATAGGTCGTAGTTGTGATCCCAAGTAGCGGAATGAAACGCGTGGCCTTGAAAAGTTTCTATTCCTGCCAGTTTAGGCAGCGCTGGGCGGCTCAGTTGGCCGGTGGCAGTAATCAGCAAAGATGCCTGCAACTGGCTGCCGTCGATGAGACTGACGTGCCAGAGCGCGGTGGCCTCGTTGTATTCGGCGTGCTGCACTTCAGCGCCGAACTGGATATGCGGGGTTAATCCATATTGGCGCGCGCACTGGCGCAAGTACGTATAAATCTCTGCCTGCGAAGCAAAGACGCGTGTCCAGTCTGGATTGGCTGCAAAGGAAAACGAGTAGAGATGTGAGGGCACATCACAGGCGGCGCCGGGATAACTGTTGTCGCGCCAAACTCCGCCAACATCATGGGCTTTTTCTAAAATCTTAAAATTAGTGATACCGGCCTTGTGCAGCGCAATGGCCATGCCGATGCCAGCGAAGCCCGTGCCGATAATAATCGCCGTCAGTGGTGCAGTTGTATTCTGCGAAGAGACGTTGTGCATAGCGAATTTCCTTGAGCGGGTCATTGCCAGCTATTTATTATTGTTGTCGTGGTTGTATCAAACATCTTATTTAACACAATACCCTAAGTGTAATGATCGTTGAAATATTGCAGCAGACGCGACTAAAGCTGACTGTTATCGCACAGCTTTTTAGTCTTGGGTGAGATGTCGCCTTTCTTGCCAGATTACAGCTGCAAAGATGCCAGACTATGCTAGGTCTTTGGCTGGCGCATGTAGGCTAGAGACCAGTAACTGATTGGGTATGTTAAACGCTAAACAAGGCGCATTTTCATTGGCTTAATTGCTCTATACTCCAGCACTTTGTAATTCTGCCAGTAGCCCATGCGGATATTGGCTGTGCAGTGGTTTAGTGATCTGCATATTAAAGTGTGTATGCCAAGTTAAGGGATAGGTCGAGGCGCTATGAAATCGTCAAATGAACAGTCTTCAGATACAGAAGTGAGTCAGTTTGGACTATTGAAACAAAAGCGCTTTGCACCGTTTTTCTGGGTGCAGTTTGCTGGCGCTGCTAACGACAATCTCTTTAAATTTGCCTTTACCGTAATGGTGACTTACCAGCTTAGTATCAGCTGGATGCCGCCGAGTATTGCCGGCTTGGTGATTGCTGCGTTATTTATCTTGCCGTATTTATTATTCTCCGCCACCTCTGGGCAAATCAGCGATAAGTTTGCGAAAACTAAGTTGATTCGCTACGTCAAAGATTTAGAAATCGTCATTATGCTGCTCGGTACGGCAGGCTTTCTGCTGCAAAGTCCGGTTATCTTGCTGATTTGCACTTTTTTAATGGGACTACAATCCACTATTTTTGGTCCGTTAAAATACGCTTACTTACCGCAAGTGCTGAAGCCCAATGAGCTAACTGGCGGTAACGGCTTGATTGAAATGGGCACCTTTGTGGCGATTTTATTGGGTAACGTCGCCGGCGGCTTGATGATTGCGGTGCCGGAAATCGGCCATTACCAAGTCGCCGCAGCCTGTATGGTTCTAGCCGTGCTAGGCCGTTTGATTGCGCAAGCGGTGCCGGTGCTACCTGCGACCGATCCAGCGCTGAAAATCAACTGGAATCCAGTGAGTGAAACGTTGCGCAACCTGGCCATGGCCCGCGAGCAACCAGCGGTGTTTCGCTCGATGCTGGGCATCAGTTGGATGTGGTTTTTTGGTGCGGTATTTTTAAGTCAATTTCCGAGCTTTTCTAAAGAAGTACTGCACGGTAACGAGCAGGTTGCCTCGCTGCTGCTGGTGGTTTTCTCCATAGGTATTGCCATCGGCTCACTGCTTTGTGAAACCCTCAGTCGTCGACAGGTGGAGATTGGCTTAGTGCCGATTGGTGCTATCGGCATGAGTATTTTCTCGATTGATTTGTATTTTGCTACGCGGGGTTTACCTGACAGTGCAGAAATGGGCAT
>SMEP01000222.1_pt1 | contig 12218 bp, 10 predicted proteins | sample 2456231 | NCBI WGS metagenome assembly SMEP01 (sample SAMN10132595, study PRJNA489261) | soil metagenome | isolation source: day1 control-silty clay loam soil ammended with raw manure from dairy cow... | place: USA | collected 2015-05-15
CTACACATTCATTACCGGTATCAATATAGGCAATTAGCTCCCACGGCTCCTCATTAAAAAACACGGTACAAGGGGTAACAAAGCGCAGCTGCACCACTTGCTGAAGCTTTTTCATCCAGCCGAACTTCAATGCTAGTAAGCTACTACATACTATGCCAACGCACAGTAAAATATATACAATATATGCACGAGAAAATAATAGCGGTTGTAGCGCGGTTAACAAGCCGCCGACTAAAAGTGTAGCTACAACAAGCCACCGACCGTACTTTAATAGGGCCGGAATGTGAAAGGAATAGGCAATGCCGATCAGTACAACAAAACAAACAAAAACGCTCACGATATTGCCATACATCAGAAGTGCGATCATGGCACTACAAAATGCACTAATTAGTAAACGCCACAACCCAATTTTCGAATGTGTCATCGCCTCAATAAATTTTAATAAGGCGATATTGACGAGAAAATTAAACAACAACACCCACTCTGCATACATGCTTTGTCCTCCTAAACAAAGATTAACAAATGTAATGAAGCGCTTTTTGTCAAACGAGCACCACTCTTATAAAAAATTGATTGACATATTAATTTGTTTTATTGAACATTTCGACACAAAAAGTACAAATATTCAACGATATATATGTAATTCGGGATTTTTTGGGTATATTAATTCAAAATGTAATAAAATTAATTAATAACCATAAGTTGGGTTTTGTGAAATTTTGAAGTGTTTTAAAACGTAGTTGTTTTACTAAGCTGACGTACTGAGTTATAAAACTAGCAAATATCGGAACAAATAAAAAACTAGCACTTCGCTGTTACGCGAAATGCTAGTTCGAGAGATTCTATTAACGATTACGACGATTACGTAAGAATGTCGGAATATCTAAAGCATCATCTTGTTGATAATTTGTTTGTTGCTGTTGACGAGGTGCCTCTTGTTGAATTGGCTCTTGTGAACGGGTTGGTTGCTGCTGCGGGGCTTGTGTTGCAGCTTGTTGACGTGCACCTAATGATGGACGAATCGGCTGTGGTTTCGGTGCAACGAAGTCATCCGTGAAGCCAGTGGCAATAACCGTGACAATAATTTCGTCATTTAAGTTGTCGTTAATAACCGAACCGAAAATCATGTTTACTTCTTCATCCGATGCTAATTGAACGATATCGGCCGCTTCTTGCACCTCATAAAGGCTTAAGTTTGTACCACCTGTAATGTTCATGATAACCCCTTTAGCGCCATCAATTGATGTTTCTAAAAGTGGAGAAGAAATCGCTTTTTTCGCCGCTTCTACAGCGCGGTTTTCGCCAGCAGCAATACCGATTCCCATTAATGCAGAACCTTTGTCCGACATAATTGTTTTCACATCGGCAAAGTCAAGGTTGATTAAACCTGGTGTTGCGATTAAATCTGAGATACCTTGTACACCTTGACGTAATACGTTATCCGCTTCACGGAACGCTTCTAACATCGGTGTTGATTTGTCAACGATTTGTAATAGCTTATCGTTTGGAATGACGATTAACGTATCAACGGATTCCTTCATCGAAGTAATACCGCCAATCGCTTGAGTTTGACGTTTACGGCCTTCAAATGTAAAAGGGCGTGTTACTACCCCAACCGTTAATGCGCCTAAATCACGCGCTATTGAAGCGATTACAGGGGCTGCTCCTGTACCAGTACCGCCACCCATACCAGCAGTGACGAATACCATGTCTGCACCACGTAATACTTCTTCTAGCTGTTCACGGCTTTCTTCTGCTGCTTTCTTTCCCACTTCAGGGTTTGCGCCAGCACCAAGTCCACGCGTTAATTTACCACCAATTTGTAATTTATATTCAGCTTTTGATAAGTTCAAAGCTTGTGCATCTGTGTTTACAGCGATAAAATCTACGCCCTGCACACCATGTTCGATCATACGGTTTACAGCGTTATTACCGCCACCACCAACGCCGATTACTTTAATTACGGCTAATTGGTCCATACCCGTTTCAAATTCTAACATACAATTCTCCTCCTAATTGTTCACGTCTTCTTTTTCGTTTTAATCGAAAAATTTATTCAATATATTTTTTGCGCGATCAATAACACTTACTTTATTAGCATTAGCGCTATCTACTCTCTCCGATACATTAGCAGCTTGCTTTTTAGAAGGAGTTGGTTGAGTAGGATACGGTGTAGCGTTTGCTGGCTCGCTGTGTCCATAAAACTCGTCATCCGCATAAGCATGACGAATTAGACCAACCGAAGTTGTAAACGCAGGTTCACGAACACCAATATAATCTGGCGTATAAATGCGTACGCGCGTTAACATCATTTGACGAGCAAGTTGAGCAAGACCTTCTAACTGGGCTACCCCACCTGAAATGACAATACCACCAGGTAAATCTTGAATACCCATTCGAGCAAGTTCATCTAAAATAAGTTCAAATAACTCTTCTAAACGAACACCAATAATTTCCGAAATATAACGCTGGCTATATTGGTCTGTTGAATCTGTTCCTACTACAGGAACTTCAAATAATTGCTCGTCCGAAGCATCATCATAAAAAGCATGACCATATTGTTTTTTTATTTTTTCAGCTTGCTCTGTTGGTGTTTTTAATACGATTGATAAATCTTTCGTAATATGATCTCCGCCAACTGGGATAACTGCTGTATTCGTCAAGAGTCCATCCTGGAATACGGCAATCGTTGTAGAACCACCACCTAAGTCAATATAGGCAGTTCCTTGATTTTTTTCGTCTTCCGTTAATGCAAAAATTCCAGCTGCTAACGGTTGTAAGTAAATTTCACGAATTTGTAGGCCGGCACGTTCCACGCATCGTAACACATTATGTACGAGCGTTTTCGATGTAGTAATCATTGTTGCATCCATTTCTAATCGAATTCCTATCATGCCGCGTGGATCTTTAATTTCATCTAAGTTATCTACGATAAATTGTTTAGGTATTAAGTTTACTAGCTCACGCTCAGGTGGAATGGACATCACTTGTGCAGAGTCTATTACACGTGCCAAATCATCATCTGTGATTTCTCGATTTTCACCATTAACTGCTACTACACCTTTTACAGATTGTAAAACGGTTTGGTTTGCAGGAACGCCGAGAATTACTTCGTCTATTTTAATACCAGTCATGCGCTCCGCCTGGTCTACGGCCTTTTTAATTGACTGTACCGTTGCATCAATATCAACAATCGCACCTTTACGAATACCTGTTGATTTAACATGGCCAACACCAATTACGTGCAATTGATCATCGCTCATTTCCCCGATCAATACTTTAATGGAAGACGAACCGATATCGAGCGAAACATAAATTTCTTGATGATTCAACTTTCTGCACCTCCTTCGAAATACTCCTTATAGTTCATTCTATTGTAAATTCATGTGATTGTCTAAGTAAAACAATAATTTGTAATGATATTTTAACGTGATTGTTACGAGTTTTCACCTTTTTTTAATCGTCTATTATCTAATTTTGTTAATAAGATTCGTCGGATTACCGCAATATTTTGGAAAAGTCGTACACCAAAAGCGAAAATTGCTGCTAAATAGAGGTCAACCCCTATATGAACACCTAAAAAAGCAAGCCCTGCTGCTAAAAGTATATTAAAGAAAAAACCTGAAATAAATACTTTATCATCATATACTTGTTGCAATTGTGCGCGAATTCCGCCAACCATTGTGTCAAGTGCTGCCAGTACAGCGATTGACAAATAGTTTTCATAAACTGATGGAATTTGAATATCTGTTAAAATTCCTAATACCACGCCAAAAATCAACCCTAAAAGTGGTAACCACATATTCGTATCCCCTTTTATTTCTCTGATAAATACTTGCTTTTTTGTACAACAACTGTGGAATTAATACGTATGCGCTCAGATGGCTCATGAACCGTTAAGATGAGATTGTCGATATAGAATTCATCTGGAAACGATGAAGCAAGTAAACGATTTTTTAATTTTTGTGCTTGTTCAAATGACTGGGTAATTATGTTTATTTCCACATTTGTATCATCAATTACTTCACTGTTAACCATTGTTTTTCCATTGATATCCCGGATGGCACTATTATACGTTAACCGTTTACCACCAATTTCAATCGCCTGAGCATTATTTCTATATAAATCGTTGACTAGTCGAATCAATAATTCAGGGGAAATGGGTTTAATTTCATAGCCGAATTGTAGCAACTCCTCCGCTGGCTCAATGGTTAACGTCACGCCAGGACCTTTTGTAGGTAGTATACCTGCTTGTTCCTTCAAATTATCTACTGTTTGCTGTAAAAGTAATTCGGGATTATCAAATTCGGCGTCTTCATACTGATTGACGGTTGCTGTCACGTCGTTAATCTGTGTCAGTAATTCTGAGTGCCGCTCTTTTTCTAGTGATAATTGCTGGCGAATTTCCCATATATCGACCGTATTTCGTTCGGTTGGGTTTTGTACAGTGTTATATTGTACGGCCAACATAAATCCAATGATGAACGAGACGATTGTAATATTACGGTACATTTTTTTCGTCATCATGACTCCTCCGAATGATTGTTACTTGTTATTCTTAGCTACCTGTTGCCATTTCAATTAAATTGCTGCGTTCAATTGTGACAACAACCTGTTCATTTAAAAGCTGATCAAATATGCCACCTGTTAACTCTAACGATGCAATCAGTGTATCTTGATTACCAATTGCTTCAATGACAAACGGCGCTGGATATTGTTGTCCATCAATCGTGATGACCGGCCCATTACAGCTTATATATGAATTCGCTTTTAACTGTTGACCATTAATAGCTAGTGCCTCTGCACCCGCAATTTTTAGTTCATTTAATACTTTGAAGATGTGACTTTCGTGAACGATATATTCATTTGGATTCGTTAGCTGTGCGTTATAATCGCCGTCTTGTAACGTAATTTTAATCCCCTCACCTACACCTGCTGACAAACCTAACAATAAGCGTAGCTGTTCGGCATCTTGAATGTTTTGTTCATACTGTGCCTCGTTTGATGAATACTGTTTCTCATACGTTCGAATTTTTTCTTCAAGTTCAGCAAGTTCACCTACAAGCTCTTTATTGCGTTCTTTTTGACTAATCAAATCTTCTAGATACTGATTTTCCTGTTCATATTGTGAAGAGGCTGAGCTGAGTGTCTTTTTATCCTTCGATAGATTATACGAGAAACCAATAATAAATCCCGTAATAATACATACGATAAATAACACTAAATATTTACGTGAAAACAATGACTTAGTCTTCTCCTGTTTGTTGCTCTTGTTGTTCATCATTTGCTTGCTCTGCTTGCCCCCCTTCCTCAGTCTCCGTTTCGCTCATATCAAGAAGCGAATATTCATCCGAAAATGGACGGTAATACGAACCAACCTCAATATCGATAATCCCCTTCTCAAACGCTTCTTGCTGCTCAATTTGGGCAATAATCGACGGATAATAATTTAACTTTTCCGCTAACGTATTCGCATCGGCACGCACCTCATAGCCATCATTCATAAATAATGTAATCGAATACGGATCTGCTTCTGCTACATTAGCGTTAATTTGAGAAATGAGTGAGAGAACTTCCGGCTTTAGCTGAGCTAGTTGTTTTAATAATTTTTTACGAAGTGATTCATCATCAAATTTCAAAAAAATTGGCGCATCAATGGGGACTACTTCATTCGTTTCACTGAAAATAACCCCATTTTCGAGCATCGGATAAAAATCGCCATCCTTTGAAATGTATGCGACCTTTTTCCACTCATCGATTGTAATTTCAACATCATTTAAAAATTTCCGTTTCACATCAACCGATTTAACCCATTCGTTTTCAGCAATCATCTGTTCCACATCGGATGTTTTAAAGCCCCATAGGGAATCTTCCATTTGCAGACTCGATTGCTGTAAATAATAAGCTTCATCTCGAAGTTCGGCACCTTCAATATCAATCTTTTTTATATTGCTATACGGTAATTGAAAATAAAGAAGCACTAAAATGATGAGGAGGAAGATAGTGATTAAAGCGATAAATTTAAAATTGGTTCTTCGTCTTCTTCGTTTTTTCATAGCTGGTACGCGTTCTGTAATATCAATCACTTTTTCCATCATCTCTACTCCTTTCTTACACCTGTCGAAAAGTTTAAAATGAGTGCCACTGTTAACCACACCACAACAAGCGATGTACCACCATAACTGATGAACGGTAACGTCACGCCTGTAACCGGTAGTAAATTAATGACGACACCAACATTAAGACAAGCTTGTACCGCAATCATTGTCGTACACGCACAAATCGCATAAAAATGAAATGCCTCATGACAGCGAAGCGCTAATTTGAAACCCGATATTAAAAAGCACGCAAAAATAAGCAGCAATCCTAGTCCACCAACAAGCCCGATTTCCTCTAAAATAATTGCGAAAATAAAGTCGTTTTGTGGCTCAGGCAAATATAAATACTTTTGTCTACTTTTTAATAAACCATGTCCAAATAGTCCTGCTGGCCCAATTGCATATAAGGATTGTACGGCTTGGAAACCACTCCCTAGAGCATCTTCCCACGGATTAAGAAACGCTTCAATCCGCTTCAAGCGATACGGTGCAGCGGCAATTAATAATGCTAATCCAATCATCCCCGCCGCTACAAAGGCGACATATAACCGAATCGGATACTTCGCAATAAACAACAGTATAAATGCGACTACAACTAATATGAATACTGCGCCAAAATCAGGCTGTAGCATAATGAGTAGTGCCGGCAGAAAAATCACGACAAAATGTCGTATCTGCACAACCCGCTCATACGATTTACGTCTCGATAAAATCGCACTTAAATAAATCAGTGTCGTCACCTTCGCCAGCTCAGCAGGTTGAACTGTTAATGCACCTACACCAATCCAGCTTTGCGAGCCGTTTCTTACAATACCTATCCCCGGTATTAAAACCGCTACTAACAACAAAAGCGACAAGACATAAAAAAATGCCCATAGTCTTTCTTGTTTTAAAGCTGGTATATTCATGACCACCACGCAACAAACAATTGCTACACCAAAGTAGAGCGCCTGCTTGATATAAAACGGGGTTTGTCCAAAATAATGGACTTCCCCCCAATACGTGCCGGCTGAATAAATAAAAACAATCCCAATAATTGATAACAAACATGCTGCTACGAAAAAGTAAAGTTTTGTCCGCTCAGGCAAACTTGCAATCCTTTCTTTAAGAAAGTTTCAGTACACGTTCAATAAATAGGTCGCCTCGAATCTCAAAGCTTTCGTGTTGATCCCAACTTGCACAGGCTGGTGATAATAAAATAATATCGCCGGCTTCTGACATTTTTGCTGCATAGCCAACCGCATCTTCTACATCAATCGCACGTACAATGTTTTCAACACCGCAAGATTTTGCGAATTCAATAAAGCGTAGTGCAGTTTCACCAAATGCCACAACACCCTTCACGCCCTTCATATCCTCGCGCAGCTCTTCAAATGAGTGTCCACGGTCTAAACCACCTGCAAGTAGCACAATAGGCGCTGCAAATGCTGATAAGGCACTCTTCGTTGCTAACACATTTGTTGCTTTTGAATCGTTGTAAATTTTGCGACCTTGCCAATCACGTACAAACTGCGTACGGTGACGCACACCACCAAATGTCGCAAGCACTTGCTCGATTGCTTCAATTGGACAATTCGATAGTTTGGCTGCAGCAACGGCACATAAAATATTTTCTAAGTTGTGCTTACCTGGTAGCACGATGTCTGCAAGTTTTAAAATTGCTTCGCCTTGCCAGTAAATTGTCGTTTCGTCTGCACTAATACCTTGATCAGAACGACCTTTTGTTGTAAACGGTACGAGCTGTGCTTGTGATTTTTTCGCATAATCTGCGACTACTTGTTGATCGGCATTATAGATAAAATAATCGTCAGCTGTTTGGTTACGCGTTACGCCAAATTTTGCTTCCGCATATTCTTCAAACGTCCCATGATAATCTAAATGCGCTTCGTAAAGATTTGTCAAAATCGCAATGCGTGGACGAAACGTGCGTGTACCCATTAATTGGAATGATGATAATTCTGTTACAATAATATTTTCTTTTATTGCTTCTGCCGCAACACCACACGCTACCGTACCAATATTACCTGCGATTAACGGCTTTAGATTGCCCTTTGCAAGCATTTCAAAAATAATCGTTGTCGTCGTTGTTTTACCATTCGAACCAGTAATGCCGATAAACGGTGCTTCGCTCACTAAATAGGCAAGCTCCATTTCCGTAATGACTGGTAAACCACGCTCTACCGCATCTGCTACGATTGGGTTTGTGTATGGAATCCCTGGGTTTTTCACGACTAACTCAAAGCCTTCATCAAGTAAATCCTCTGGGTGACGCCCACAAATAACCGTAATCCCTTTTGAAAGTAGTTCCTGTGCTTCCGGGTTTGCATCAAATGGTTTGGCATCGTTTACTGTGACAAATGCGCCTAGCTTATGTAAGAGCTCCGCTGCTGCGACCCCACTTTTCGCTAAACCTAATACTAAAACCTTTTTAGACTGTAATCCTTCATACTGAATCATAATAACGCCTCCGCTAATACTGCAATAAGTGCTACGATACAACCTGTTGACCAAAATACGAGTACTACTTTCCATTCAGACCAGCCTGATAATTCAAAGTGGTGATGAATTGGACTCATTTTAAAAATACGTTTTTTACGTAGCTTGAAGCTACCTACTTGTAAAATAACCGATAAGGTTTCAATAACAAACACTAAACCTACTAGTAATAGTAAGAATTCCTGCTTCACAAGCACCGAAACCATTGCTAAAGCCCCACCAAGTGCTAATGAACCTGTGTCACCCATGAATACTTTCGCTGGGTTGGCATTAAAAATTAAGAACCCAAGTAACGCACCTGTTACCGCAAAAGCAAATAACGCGATATCTGCTTGCTCATTAAATAATGCAATCACACCAAATGCGGCAAAGGCAATCGATGCTGTTCCCGAAACAAGTCCGTCTAAGCCGTCTGTTAAGTTCACAGCATTCGAGAACCCAACAAGCCAGAAAATTAAAAATGCTACATAAAATACACCTAAATCAATGGAAATGTCCGTATAAGGAATCCCAACCGATGTATCAAACGAACCTAAACGTAATAATAAGAATGCGGCAATGGCGATCACGATTTGTCCGATTAACTTTTGCAATGACGTTAAGCCTAAATTACGTTTAAAAATCACCTTTAAGCCATCATCTAAAAAGCCAATCACCCCAAATCCAACCAAAACAAGTAATAGTACGACGGTTTGTGTTGTGAATAACTCAAAAATCATCGCCACAACAATTGTCGAGACAATAATTGCTAGTAAGAAAATTAAGCCACCCATTGTCGGTGTGCCCGCTTTTTTCATATGTGATTGAGGACCTTCCTCACGAATACTTTGCCCAAACTTCAAACGGCGCAACACCGGAATTCCGATTGGTGCTAAAATGACCGTTAATAAAAACGAAGAAACAAGTATGGTCAATGTTGTTGATAATGTCATAATAAATCTCCTTTAAAACTTCTGTTTAAAATGTGGTGGCGTTCCTGCTTCAATAAATCATTTTTCTGCTATATCTTCACAAAAAACGTCATTCACTATAATAGTTCTTTTAGTTGGATTTTTAAAGGCTGAAATACAATTTAATTTCCTAAATATAAATGAACCGCATCATTTTGCAAAATCCGACTATTTTCAATTGGAATTTGTTGAATGACTTTGCTGCCTTCACCGTGCCAGACAATTTTATATGGATATAATTTTTCAATGATTTCTTCTTTAGTTAATCCAACTAAATTAGGGATGCGTTCTGTTAATTCGTCGCCCCAAACATAACGGCGCTCCAGTTGTTGCGACTGCTTTTCAATCGAAAGTATTGGCGCGGCATCTTCAATAATTTGCCCGACAATTGGTGCGGCAATGACACTTCCAAACTGTAATGCACTTTTCGGATGATCTACAGCTACATACACTAAGATTTCTGGGTTATTTGCGGGTGCAAAACCAATAAAGGATACGATGTAATCGCCGTCCTTATAGCGATTGTTCTCTACCTTTTGCGCTGTGCCTGTTTTTCCTGCGATGCGTAAGCCGTCACGATATGCTTGACGTCCTGAGCCATTTGCTACAACAAGCTCTAATGCATGACGCACTTGCTCAGATGTTTGTTCACTAACAACTTGTGATTTCACGACCGGTTGCTGCTCTAGTAAAACATCCTTTGTCTTCGAATCTACTATTTTTGACACGACATAGGGCTGATACAACGTACCCCCATTAATCGCCGCAGCTACTGCTTGCATTTGCTGAATTGGTGTCACAGAAATACCTTGCCCAAAAGACGTCGTTGCATGCTCAACTGGTCCAAATGCTTCCTTTTTAAACAAAATACCCGTAGACTCTCCTGCAATATTCGAGCCCGTTTTTTGGCCAAATCCAAAGCGGTGAATATAATCCAGTAATTTTTCTGCACCAACACGCTGCCCAAGCTCCACAAAGCCTGGATTGCAGGAATTTTGCACAACTTCCCAAAACGATTGATGCTTATGACCAGCGCGGTTCCAACAGCGTAGACGTGCTCCTTCAACAAGCGTATAGCCCGCATCATAAAACTCGTCATGATCCATATCGACAACCCCTTCTTCAATCGCTGCACTCAGCGTAATGATTTTAAAGGTTGAGCCCGGTTCATACGACATAAATACCGGTAAGTTGCGATTGTAAATACCCGGGTCCACTTCTGAAAATTTTGTCGGGTCATACGACGGAAAGGATGCTAACGCTAATATTTCTCCGCTATTTGGATTCATCGCAATCGCGAGCGCTTGATCTGCATCATATTGAAGCATTGCCTGCGATAGCTCACGTTCTACTATTTTTTGGACATCAACATCGATTGTTAGTTGCACCGTTGCACCGTCTTTGCCATCTTTCCATTCATCATCTACGTGTTCAAGTGGTGTTCCTTTGGCGTCGGTAAATAACCGTACTGCTGCACTAGCGTTCGTTAAAATTTGATTGTATTCGTATTCAATCCCCGCTAAACCTTGATTATCTGTTCCCGTAAAGCCTAGAAAACGCGCTAACAAATTACCATGTGGATACGCTCGTACATAATCAACGCCACTATAAAGACCTGGAATTTGCATCTGTTGGAGTGCGATTGCCTGATCATAGGAGATATTTTTTGCTTCAGGCGCAATTTTGACAAGATTCAATCGTTGTTGAAGCTTTGCTAAAAGTTTCGTTTTATCTTTGTTTAATACCTGGCTGAGTGCATCGGCAACCTGCTCTTTATTTTCATTTTGTGCAGGCATAAAATACATCGTTGGTGCCAGTTCATTGGTGACAATGACTTCACCTTTGCGATCAACAATTTCGCCGCGCTGTGTAGAAAAAGGAATTTCTCGATCCCAGTTTTCCTTTGCTAACGTCGACAATTCGTCATATTGCACGACTTGCACATAAAGCAACTTAACAAAAATCGCCACGCCGTATAAAACAAATGCGATGGCGATCCATGTTAATCGTTGTTTAGCACTTTTTTGTACCCATTTCATTAAGTCACCTCACTACAAACAGCGTATGTCTTAATGAAAGGTTGTATTCAAAGCGTTTTAATCTTGTACGGTTTGTTCCTCTTCACCATCTTCAAGCTCCATATCCTCGGCTGGAGGCGTCAGATGCTTTTCTTCTGGTGTTTTTAACTTCACGACGATTGGTGAGCCATCTGCAATCACCGTTCCCAGTGACACACTTTGACTTTCGACAAAGCCTTCACCAAAAATTTCAATCGGTAGATTCGACAAGGATTTATACACTAGTAAATTACGTAATGACCAATTTTGGAATGATGGTACGGTAATCGTTCCCTCTGTTTTTAAGAACACAATACCGCCCTTCGTTAAAATCTTCCCTTCAACAGGGAATTGCTCCGTAATTTCGCCACCCTCGCCAATTAGTACGGGATGTAGCCCATCTGCTTCAAGCTCCGTCACAATCGAATCCGAATGCGCACCAACATAGTTCGCAACTTCTTTCTTTTGTACTTCTGCTACGTCAGTTGGATTAATGTTTAAGTATTTCAAACTATTTTGTGCAACCGAATTAAATACTTGTGATACAGGATCTGAGCCGGCCTCTGCTGCCCCAAGCTTTGGTTTTGCAACCGCAATATAGACAACTAATTGTGGGT
>SMEP01000225.1_pt1 | contig 12167 bp, 11 predicted proteins | sample 2456231 | NCBI WGS metagenome assembly SMEP01 (sample SAMN10132595, study PRJNA489261) | soil metagenome | isolation source: day1 control-silty clay loam soil ammended with raw manure from dairy cow... | place: USA | collected 2015-05-15
AACGATACGTATCGCATTATAAATGCTAATTTAAATATGTACATTGCTGCTTGAATAACTATGTACAAAAATGCTCGGGATATACATACTAATCTAGAGGTGATTAGTAATGTATATTCAACTAAACGTAGAGACATCATTTGAACTTAACAGTCTTACAGATTTAGCAGCATATAAAAAAATAATTCTGCGGACAAATTGCGGACAAAAGAGTAAACAGGTGGTCTGTATTACTCTTTTTTTGATTTTCTGTTTTATTTGGATAGGTAGGGGTCTACGTGTTGCACAACCTGAAGAAGTATTATACCTAGCTTCAGATGAAACAAGCTACTCGACAGGTTCTGAATTTGTAATTGATGGCGGATTAACAGCCCAGTAAGCTCAGTAATTTTTAGAAGATATTCAATTTACCCTTGAAAAGTTGGTTTTTTGGGGGCTATTTCTTGCATATAGTATGGAACAATTGAATATTCTCTCAACGCATCGGAAAAAATAGGAATAAAATACAGAGAAAGGAGAAATAAATGAATTATTTTTCCGTTGTTTTATCTTGTCTTATTCTGATTCTTCTTATTGCGAGTCTCATGTACATTTTAGGTAGAAAAATTTCCTATAACTACATTTTATATAATGGACCTATTTCACTTGGGGTAGGGGTAATTTTTTTCTTAGGAAAAATGATCTTCTTTGAGACCAGAAATACAATTGAAAGCGGAGCAGATATTGCAATTACGTTAATTCTTCTATTTGCATGGTTAGTTGCACTTATTGAAACAATTGTCGTTGCAGTAATAGTGAATGGAAATGAAATTAAAGCTTCAATAAGAAATATGCAAACTCAATTAAAAAGTTGGGACATTAAGAAAATAAAAGAACGATTTTAAATTATTTTTTAGCTGATGGAGGATTTGTGCGGATTTCTCCGTTTTATTTGGAACGTTTAAGCAGAAAACGGAAGTGAAAACGATCTCCACTTCCGTTTAATTATTTATTTTAATGTTGTCTAAATTCATTAATGGTCTAAATTGTTACTTTGGCGTTTTTAATTGCTGTTGAGCCATTGCAACTAAGCGTTTTGTGATTTCTCCGCCGACGGAACCATTAGCTCTTGATGATGCTTCTTGACCAAGATTTACTCCGAATTCCTGCGCAATTTCATACTTCATGTTATCTACTGCTTGGCGAGCGCCGGGTACGTTTAATGCATTTGATTTATTGTTTGAATTACTCATTGTGCATTCCTCCAATCAAATTATCAGGTTAGTCGCCTGTGAAATTATTATGTGAGGAAAGGTTTAAATTATTCGTGACATTAAAAAAAGGTTCTGGTGCAAAAATATTTAAATAACTGTAATTAATCTCTAAAGCATGGTCATACGATTATTCTAAAAAAGGGTGTAATCCGTATGGAAAAGGAAAAGTTATTCAAGTGGAAACACAATTGAATTTCATCTGAGTCAAACAAGAGATAAACAGGCGCTCTGTATTACTCTTTTTTTGATTATTTGTTTTAGCCATTTAGTTAGCTTTGTTCACCAATCTGGCCAAACTTTTGAATAAAGAAAACTGATATTTATAGATGAAGCTAAAAAATCAAAAGGCTTCTTTATATGGATAAAGGAATCGTATTAACTTGGTATCATATGAATAATATATAGAAAAAAGGAGGGCTTTATCAAAGGTGAAGAAACTCGGGAATCTATTGTTAGCTGTATTTTTATACTTGGCACTTGTTGCATGCTCGGAAAAAGCTCCGGAAACTAGTGAATTAAAAGAAGTAACAGCGAATGAAAGTGATTGGTCTTATGATGAATTCACTGGACCTGAACACTGGGGAGAAATAGATTCTAGAAATGCAGCGTGTGTCAATGGAAGTGAACAATCACCAATTAACATAGAATTCTCCCAAGTAAAAGCAGATAAAAAATTAAAAAGAAATCAGATTTACTATAAGCCCACAACTTTTACACTCTTAAACAATGGGCATACAATACAGGCGGAAGCCACAATAGAAAGCAACAGCATTATCGTTGAAGGAAATGTATATAAGCTTTCGCTATTTCATTTCCATACGCCAAGTGAGCATCAGTTTAATGGCCAAAATTATGATATGGAGCTGCATTTAATTCATTCTGACAACAATGGTAATCTTGCCGTCCTTGGCGTAATGATTGAAGAAGGAAGAGAAAATAAAATACTGGCATCTATTTGGGATGTATTACCAAAGGAAGAAAACGAAAAAGTTATTTCTGAAAAATATTTAATTCATTTACAAGATTTACTACCTCAAAATCAAGTGTCTTTCCATTATGCCGGTTCATTAACTACACCACCTTGTACAGAAAAAGTAAAATGGATTGTTTTTGAACAGCCAATTGAAATGTCAAAAGTACAAATACAAGCATTTAAGCAAATTTTCTCAGATAATCACCGTCCTATCCAAACTCTAAATGAACGAGAAATTATCAAAAACTAGACTTAAAAGAACTATTTCCAAAAGAAAAACCCGCAAGCGTTGATATAACAACGTTTGTGAGTTTATCAAAATAATTGTCCCGACTGGTCTCGAACCAGCGACCCCCACCTTGTCGAATTTATCTGGCGAAATAAACCGAATGGATGAATACCTTCTTCCGTATCGCTTTCTGAAAATTACATATTTTGTTATGATGTACTTAGTAAGTAAAGTAATTAGAGGATACAGGGGGAGTGCCTAAAATATGGAATACATTACACTTAATAACGGGGTAAAAATGCCGATTGTTGGTACAGGTACAAACACGTATGGAAAAGAAAATAACGAGTATAACGGTAAGTTAACAAATGAAATTCCTGAACTAGAATCCGCACTTGAGTTGGGATATCGATCAATAGACGCAGCGATTATTTATAGAAACGAAGAGCTTGTCGGAAGAGTTTTAGCAGAAAGCACAGTGCCTCGAGAAGAGTTATTCATAACGACAAAAGTTCCAGCGAGCGAAGAATATATTTCTTCAAAGGAAGCTACGCGTGCAGCGATTGATAATAGTCTAAAAAACTTCCAAACAGACTATTTAGACCTGCTTCTTATTCATTTCCCTATCGAAGACAAAGAACAACTTAAAAACACTTGGGAAGTCTTTGAAGAATATTACGAGGCGAGCAAACTAAAAGCAATCGGCGTTTCAAACTTTGGGAAAAAACATCTAGATGAATTAAAAGAATTCGCTAAAGTGAAGCCAGCTGTTAATCAAATACAAATTAACTTAAAAGAAAGGAACAAAGACCTCCTTGCCATATTACAAGACGAGGGCATTACACCTGTTGCATGGGGACCTATGAAAGCCGATGCTCATCAAAAAGAAATTTTAGATGAAATCGGTAAAGCCTATAAAAAATCTGGTGCGCAAGTCTTATTAAAATACCAAATAGAGCGCGGTGTGGTCGTTATTCCTAAATCACACAACCGTGAAAATCAAGGATCTAATCTAGATCTTTTCGATTTCGAATTAACTGCAGCAGATGTAGAAAAAATTGAAAACCTATAATTAGTTCATCCTTTATCCTAGAGATTTGAACATAATTACGCTACGCATGCCCCTTCCAAATCTATTTGATTAGGTGGGGGTTAGTAGCGTTTTTTTGTTTTTCTTTGTTTCACACCACAAAATGTGTTACGAGCGTTGAAGAGCAAGTAATCTGTTTTAAAATCGTTTGTTTGACGTCACGAAAAGTTTGTCTAGGAACTCCATTTTAAGATATTACCTTAAATGTTAAAGGTATATGACGATAATAAAAAAGTACTAACTATCTGATAAATTTTGTTAAGGATATATAACTCTTTATAGATCTAAGATGGGATTAACAAAGTTATCTATTAGATATTTACGATAAATTATTATTGGGAAGTGATGGTAGTGAAGTTATCTTTAAAAAATACTTTAGTGATTAGCCTGTTAATTACAATATCCATGATAAGTATTTCTGCATTTGGTTATTTAAAAGCTAAAGAATTTCTTTATGAACAATTTGAAAATCAAGCTTATAATCAACTGGAGTCCATAAAAGCTAATATAGACATTTGGATAAAAGGCAAAGAAGAAATTGTGGAGTATTTAGCGGAAGCGGATGAATTAAAAGCGAGTGAATTGGAAAAAGCAGGGGCTTTAAGCACCAAAATAGGAGAAAGGCTGAAGAACCCTGATGCATTTGCATTTATGGATTCTGAAGGATTTTTACATTTAGGAAATGTCGAAGTTCCAGTTTCTGGTTTTGAGCATTACATTGGTGGAATGAATGGAAAAACGGGCGTGTATAACCCTGTTCCATCTGAATCACCAGGGTTAAATGGTGCTCCAATTGTGTTAGCTTCGACACCAGTATACGGATATAATGGTGAAGTTGTAGGTGTTGCTTCAGGAGGTTATCCAATCGACAATCTTGTTGAGATTATATCGAATATATCATTAGGGGATAGCGGTTATGTGACGGTGTTTACGAATGACGGAACAATCGTTGCAGGTCAAAATAAAGAAGACACACTTAATAAGAAAATAGAAGACTATGGAAACAGTGACTTGGACGAATTGGTTACGAAAAGTATTGCTGGTGAAACAAGCGTAATTGAAACCGATTTTAACGGTGAGAAAAGTTTAGTCTTTTATAGTAAGGCAGACGAAATTGATTGGGGTATTATGATTTCAGTGCCAACGAGTGAAGCGTATGCCGATGCCAATTCATTGTTAAATTATTTTGCAATGATTACATTGCTATTTATCATAGTTAGCGCAATCATTAGTTATGTTATTAATAGAAGATCTTTAAAGCCTATCAAAGAAATAAATAACAAGATTGAAGAACTTGCAAATAATGAGGGTGATTTAACTCAAAGGTTAAGCATCAATCGAAAAGATGAAATTGGAGAATTAGCAAATAATTTCAATTCTCTACTGGATAGTTTACAGAACTTAATGGGTGCTATATTAAGCAAAGGCGAAATCGTTTCCGAGCAAACGTTGGCCTTATCAAACAGTGCAGAAGAAATGGTTCAATTATCTGATACGGTTACAAAAAATGTTCAAAATACAGCGGAAATATCTTCGGATCAAGAGCTAGGTAATAAAAAAAATATAGAGTCAATTACTCAAATTATGAACAGTGTATCTGGTATTAAAGATTATTCTTCCTTAGTGTCGGAGAAAACGAAAAGTACATACAATGATGTGGAAAAAGCGAATAATGAAATTAATGCTTTGTTAAATCAAATGTCTGATACCCAGAAGTCTGTTCGAAATTCAGCTGAACTTGTCACAAAATTAGGGGACCGTTCATCTGAAATTGGTAATATTGTTGCACTCATTACGAGTATCTCGGAACAAACGAATTTACTTGCATTAAATGCTTCCATTGAGGCAGCTAGAGCAGGTGAACATGGTAAAGGATTTGCTGTTGTAGCGGACGAAGTTAAAAATTTAGCGGAGCAATCTGCCAAATCGGCTAAGCAAATTTCAGCACTGGTTAGCGAAATACTTTCAGATACTTCGAATGCAGTTGTAGAGATTGAATCTGGATCGAATCAATTTGGAACGGGCATGGAAAAATTACAGGATGTAAATGGCATATTGCAGAATGTATATCATTCATCTGGGGAATCTTCAAATGATGTAGACCAAATATTCACGGAAATTGAAAATCTCCTTTCAAAGGTCAAAGATGTTGAACGCGTAGTTTATAAAAACTCAGAAAAATCTATAGAAGCATCTAAATATATTCATGAAGTTGCAGCTACTTCAGAAGAGCAATTAGGCTCTATTCAAGATATCACGGCATCGATTGAGAAAACAGCCCAATTTGCAGAAGAATTGAGAACATTGATGAATCGATTCAAAATATAATTGTTGATTCGAATCTGGTACCCCCATTCAATTGAATGGAGGTTGAAGTGAAAAAAAGAATCCCACAGGAAAGCAGACAAGTCCGCTTTTCTGTGGGATTTTGTGTTGATTGGTAATAATCTGGTAATAATTACTTATTATCGAAATTATTTAGTTACAACAGGAGTTGCTTTTAATGAAGAAGCTGTTACTTTGTTACCTTTAGCATCTTTAATTGCTAATTCAGTGTTATTCTTACCTTCAGCAACGATTGTTACAGTTACATCTTGAGCAACGTTTACCGCTTCTTTAAGAGTAATTGTAATTACTTTATCAGTAGCTTTTGCAGTAAATTTAGCTTCAACACCAGCGATGTTAACTACTAAATCATCTAAATCTGCATCAGTAATAGCTTCAGAGAATGTTAATTCAACTGTATTAGATGTAGTAGCATCTTTAACATATAATAATTCAGCTGATTCTAATACTGGAGCAACGTTATCAGTTAATTCGATTTTTTGAGTAAATGCTTTTTTACCTTCAGCATCAGCAACTACAGCAGCACCAGCTTTAGTAGTTACAGCTTTAGAAATTTCTAATGTGTAAGGTGCAGTAGTTTTAACAGCATAAGAAGCTGGTAATGTTACTAACACTTGTTTTTCATTAACGTAGTATTCTACAGTTGAACCAGTTGGTAAAGCAGAACCATCTAATTTGTAGTTAGCTTCAGTTAAAGCTGAGTCAGTAACTTCAGTACCGTAGTTTACGATGAATGAGTTTGCTTGATCCTTGTTAGCAGTAACTTTAGTTCCTGATAATACGAAGAATTCTTTAGCTTCTCCAACAACGAACTCTAAAGTGAATTCTTTGTTTGAGTTACCTTCAGCATCTTTAAGAGCACCAGCAGCGAAAGTTACTGTGTAAGTACCTTCAGCTAAAGTTGAAGCGAAGTTAACTTCTACTTGGTCTTTATCAGTACCAGTAATTACTGATTTAGTAGTATCTACAGCTTTCGGTTGTAAAATACCCGATTTTTTTACTGTTAGTTTAGAAGCGTCTAATGTTTTTACAGTTTCATCTAACACTACTGTGTAAGCATTTTTAGCAAATTTATTTAAGTTTTTAGCTAATACAGCTGGACCTACTTCATCAGTTGTTAAAGTTACTGAACCAGTTGCTTTGTTACCGATTAATGTAGCCATATCTTTGTAGCCAGTTACTTCGTATGATAAAGCAATTGAAGTTTCATCTTCAAGGTATAATGGATTTTTTACTTTGTCAGTTGATTCTACTTTTACAACAACTACTTTGTTGTCTGAATCATCTTTGAATGATTTTTTAACATCCAATACTTGTGAACCTTTTTTAACTACTACGTCACCTAAAGTTGAAAGTTTTTCAGAGAATTGTAATTCAAAAGTATCTTTAGAGATAGCTTCTGAAGAAACAAGTGTTGGAGCAGTTGTATCATTACTTACTGTTACTTTACCAGTTACAGTTCCAGCAGCGTTACCAACAGTATCTTCTAAACCAGTGATTACGAAAGTATGTTCACCAACAGCTAATTTGATTTTAGCTTTATAAACATATTTACCAGCTGTTGAAGCATTTACTAGTGTTACTTTTTGGCCGTTAACCTTAGTAGTTTCATTTTTAATATTTAATGGTTTATTGAATGTGAATTCAACTTCAGAACCATTGTAAGTAGATGAAACTAAAGTTGGTGCAACTGCATCTGTAAAGATTGTGCTTTCTCCAGCAAATTTCACTACTTCTTGATAGTCAGCAGATAATAAAGTAGCTTTTGCTACATCTACTTTGTAAGTATCTTTGTTAACTAATTCAGTAGCTAATGAGATAATTACAGATTTTTTGTCGTCTTGTAAAGCTACTTTAGCAGCTTTAATTGCTTCAGCTTTACCGTTGTTTACAGTTACGTTGAAAATACCATCGTTAGCTAAAGAAGCTTTGTTAATTTCTTTGTTGAAAGTAACTAAGATTTCTTTAGAGTTGATTGCTTTTGCAGAAGCAACTGCAAAGTCAGGTACTACAAAAGTTACAGTAGCTTTAAATTCGTTTTCACCAATTTTGAAAGTTACTTCAGTTGCTTTGTTAGCTTCTAAAGCTTTGTCTAAAGTTACAACATGTTTAGATTCGTCAGAAAGAACAACATCTAAAGTTGTAGCTGAAGTTGCTACTGCAGAAGTTAATGTTAATTCAACTTCTTTAGCTTCAGTGTTGATAGTTTTGTTTAAGAATGAAGCAAATTGACCACGAGTTACGTTTGCTTTAGGGTTGAAGTTTTCAACACCAGAAATACCTAAGTCACGTAAAGCTTGGATTGCTTTTTGAGCTTCTGTTTTAGCAGTAGCTAAGTCAGCAATTTTAACGTCTTCGATATCAGCAGCTAATTCTACTAAAGAAGTACCGTTGATTGCAGTGTAAGCACGGTCTAAAACTAAAGCCATGTTTTCACGAGTGATTTTACCAGAAGCGTTTAATACACCGTTAGAACCGTTGAATACTTTAGCATCAGCAACTAATGCAGCGTATTTTACTAATTCTTGGTCTTTAGCATTTACAGCTACGTCAGTGAAACGAGCTTTTGTTGCGAAGTCAGCAGGAACAGTTACGCCTTGTGCTTCAACCCATTTACCTAACATTTTAACAACTTGGCCACGAGTTAATTCTTGACCTGGTTTGAAGGTACCGTCTGGATAACCTCCGATAATGCCAGCTTCAACTAAAGCGTTGATGTTTACTGCATGTGAATTTGTGTCAGCAACGTCCGAGAATGATGCAGCTGAAGCCACAGGAACGATTGCAGATGCTACTAATGTAGCTGTAGCAGCTGTTGCTACGAATTTTGTATATTTCTTTGGTTGGTTAGCCATAGAATGATTTCCTCCTAGTAAAAACAAAAATTTATAATTTTTCTAAATGTTGTCTCGTATATACGATAACAATATAATAATATTACTTCCTGGTAACTTATTGCAATGGTAAATGATGGTTCTATAGTCTAGCTTTATATATTTAATTGGACTTTATTCCCTTTGTTTATATTATTAGTTATTTGATTCACTACGAAGTATGTTTATCGGGCTTGCGTAGAGGAGAAATTTTAGACTTACATTGGAGTAGCGAAACGGAATTTAATGGGGAAGCTGCAGTAGTTGTTCAATGCATTAATTACAAAGATAAGCTGCTTCGAAATCAGATGATTGGCAAACCTCCTAGATTTTTTACATAAATAATGAACCATCACACATTCTATATAGAGGAGGTGTGAATATGGAGAAGAAAGTTTCGAAGGCGAATCATGGAAAAACAGGAGTCGAACTAATAAGTGAAGCATTTGGCATGACAAAAAACGATAGCGAAGCATTAATAGCACAAGCGTCGGAAGTTCAAACTACGGATATTCCTTTAGGGAAAGATGATGTATATGCAAGGGATAGTACGACAACAACTTTGAACAACTTACATGAAGATAATACATCTACCATTTTAGATCGAAATGGGCCGAGGTAATTATTGTAAGTGAATCAATTGTGACTTAAGGCAATTCTTCCTTTAGGGTAAGTAAAGAATTTTACAATTCCTTAAATTAAGAGCTTGTGCTTTTAATTTGAGGGATTTTTTTATTTTTAAAATCAGTTAAAGCGTTTTTGGTATGACACTATGGAGTCTGAATTCCTTTCACATTCGCACATAAATCCACTTTTTTGTGGAAGGCTATTTTCATGTGGAGGTGTAGAAATGGGAAAAAAGACGTCGGATGTCAAGGACGATACAGCTAGCCTTGCATGGTGGCAATTATCTCTTATTGGGGTAGGGTGTATCATTGGTACAGGATTTTTCCTTGCATCCAGTATTGCGATTAAAATGACAGGTCCTTCTATCATCCTAGCCTTTATCATGGCGGCAACGGCAACGTATATCGTGTATGAAGCATTAGCTAAAATGTCTGTCAAAGATCCACAGAAAGGGTCTTTTCGGACGTATGCGAAAAAAGCGTATGGGCGTTGGGCTGGTTTTAGCAGTGGCTGGGTGTACTGGTGTTCGGAGATCTTAATTATTGGCAGTCAGCTTACTGCAATTTCGCTATTAACTAGGTTTTGGTTTCCTAACGTTAAGTTGTGGATATTCGCATCCATCTATGCAGTTCTCGGTCTCATTGTTCTGTTTATCGGGGCAAAAGCATTTGGAAAATTAGAAAGCGTATTTGCGGTCATGAAAATTGCTGCAATTTTGATGTTTATTGTCATTGCGATTTTAGCGCTGACGGGGGTAATTGGCGGGAATTCAAATGCTAACATGCCCGGGACTGTAAAGGGATTTTTCCCGAATGGTTTTATCGGATTTTGGAGCGCTCTGATATTCGCGTTTTATGCTCATGCTGGCATTGAAGTAATGGGCATCATGGCCATCCATCTTAAAAAGAAGGAGGATGCGCCTAAATCGGGTAAAGTTATGTTAGGCCTGCTTGGCATCATTTATGTTACCGCACTTTCGTTGGCGCTATTACTGAAGCCATACGATAAGTTCAAAGAAAACAAAAGCCCGTTTGTTGAGGCTTTATCAGGTGTCCATAATATCGAATTTTTCCCGCATGTGTTTACTGCAGCCATTATTATTGCAGGGTTTTCAACGATGTCTGCATCCCTTTTTTCGGTTACCACGATCCTTGTTACCATATCTGAAGACGGGGACGCTCCGAAAATTTTTAGCCAACAAAAGAAAAAGAAATTCAAAATGCCACTACCTGCAATTATGTTAACAACAACGGGACTTGTCCTTTCGATTGTTACTTCTTTGCTATTGCCTGATAAAGTGTACGAATATATAACGACCGCTGCGGCCTTAATGCTTCTTTATAATTGGCTTTTTATTTTAGTCATGTATCACAGGCTAATTGAACCGACCACTTCAGATAAAGTAAAAAGAATTATCGCCATGATACTAGTCGCTTCAGCAGTTAGTGGAACACTCTTCCACCAAACAAGTCGTCCAGGCTTTTTTATCAGTCTCGTATTCCTGGGAGTAATCGGGAGTATCGTCTTTTTTATGCAAAAAAAATGGAAGAAGGAAGAACCTCAAAATAACGCGTGATAAGCCTGAATTCCAAAATAAATACCGAATCCAATCATCGCAACGGATGAGATGACAGAAATGATTTTTAAGAACTTAGTTGATAATATCCTACGGGCGCCACCCGATAGAGTAGCCATGAATGTATCCCACAAAATAATTCCTAGGATGACGGCCAGGCTATTAATAATGATTTGGCCATCCGTGCTTACTTTGTTTGTCTCGGCAAGAACGGAACCATAAATACCCAGCCAAAAAAGAATCGTAAGCGGGTTCAACAGTGACATGAGAAAGCCTGATAATAAGGAATGTCTTAGACGAATTGTTTTTTTGCCGGATTTTAAAGCGATCTCAATTTTATGTAGAGAAAGTAAATTCTCTATCCCGGAATATGTAAGAACAAAACAACCAAAGGACCAAAGAATTACTTTTACAGGAGCATATTCGATAATTTGACCAATTCCGAAATAAACCATAGTCATATAAATAATATCAGCTGTTAAAGCGCCAATCCCAAAAATAAATGCATGAAAAAATCCGTTTTTAATCCCTGTATCTAGCTGCGCTGCGTTGACAGGACCGACTGGCGCAGCTAAAGATACACCTAAAAAAATGTAAGCAGCTATTGAATTCAAAAAATAGCCCTCCTTAAAATGATGTCTATGCATCTTATTCAAAGAGGGTAACTCGTACAACTATAAAAAGGAATTTCTACTGAGGATCTACTCAACCTTTTTGATGAAATATTTTACTCTAATTAAGGATCCTTCTGAAAAATACAAAGATACAACGATAAGAAGATACACGATTTTAGATGCTTATATAGTTCCAAAAGCATGATCTATTCTATCTGTTATATCTAAAATATCTTCATTAACGAATATAAAATTATCTCTAATTCGTTCATAACTTTTAACAGCTTTTCTTACATGCTCATCTTCTTCAGGAATTCCTTCTAAATAAATTTCCATTTCCTCCATTAACTCATCTAATTTGTTATCAGAAAAAAGTTTATACTTGCCATTAATCATCTTCAAATATAAATAATCGAAACTATATTCACTCCAAAGTTCATCCTTGTTAATGGTCCATATGAAAAGAAATCTTTGCTCTTCTTTATCATTCCTATGATACAGCTTATCAGAACGTAACTCATAGCTCTTAATATCTTTTAGAAGAATTCTTTTGTTATTTAGTATTAAAACACTCATTTAATATTCA
>SMEP01000226.1_pt1 | contig 12115 bp, 11 predicted proteins | sample 2456231 | NCBI WGS metagenome assembly SMEP01 (sample SAMN10132595, study PRJNA489261) | soil metagenome | isolation source: day1 control-silty clay loam soil ammended with raw manure from dairy cow... | place: USA | collected 2015-05-15
GGAATAAAAACAATAATAACCAGAACTTATTTCTAGAAAAGACGCTGTTGTAGCGGCTCTTACAGGAATAAAGATTTTGTTATGAAAACTGCCACCAGACCTGCTGATATTTATATGCGTTTTTTGCAGCTCGCCGATTCGCTGCATACCTTGCCCTGCTTGCCGTGCCTGGACCCTCTTGAAGAGCGTATCTTGGTGTTGGTGGCCAAGGCGTCCAAAGACTGTTTGCGTTTGTCGGTACGCGATGTCATGGCCGTAGAACGGCTGGGATCGCCCGCGACCATTCACACCCGGCTTAAATCTATGCGTGAAAAGGGCTGGATTGTCCTGAGCGACACGGAAGATACCCGCCGCAAACAGGTTGATCTCAGTCAGGCCGCTCTGCTGCATTTTGATCGCCTTTCGGCCTGTCTTTTAGAAGCGGTCAATGTGTGATCGCACCCAGTACTGAGGGTGCATGGTGAGCATTCTCTAAGCCGTAAGAAATAGTCCCTGTCTTTCTAATTAATAAGCTGAGCATGCTTAGGCCCGCTGCTGGAGCAGAAAAAGCGATAAGTCAAAAGATGGCCAATGTCGGGCGCTTAAAAAAGAGTGAGAGGATCGCAGGCATTAAAAGAGTGCCTAAATGGCAGGGGTTTATCTACCTTCAATGAGTCTGTTTTTCTATACTGAGGACTCATGTTCAATCCCTTGCCTGGAGGCAGAATGCGGTTACCTATTTATCAGGTTGATGCCTTTACCGATACCTTGTTTGCAGGTAATCCTGCCGCTGTGGTGTTGTTGTCCGAGTTTCCTGATGATGCTCTGCTGCAGTCCATTGCCCAGGAAAACAATCTGGCTGAAACGGCTTTCCTGGTGCCTCACGGCGAGGATTTCCGCTTACGCTGGTTTACGCCCACTGTAGAAGTGCCCTTGTGCGGTCATGCGACTTTAGCCAGTGCCGCAGTAGTGCTGCAGCATGTACGTCCGCAGGACAGCCAGATTGTGTTTCATACCTTAAGCGGCGCTTTGACGGTGCGACGCGATGAGGTGGGCTATGTGATGGATTTTCCTGCGCGTCCTGTCACGCGTGTGGAGGATAGTCCACTGCTGGAGCAAGCCTTGGGAAGCAAGATTACGCAATTGTGGCGTAATGATTTCACCCATTTGGCGGTTGTCGAGTCCGAAGAACAGGTGCGCCAACTACAGGTTGATGCGGGCGCTATGCTGGCCAGCGGTTGTGAGGGGTGTATTGTGACCGCGCGAGGTACGGGACAATTTGATATTGTCAGCCGTTTTTTTGCGCCCGGACACGGTATTGAAGAAGATCCGGTGACTGGTTCAGCCCACTGTGCCTTGTTGCCTTACTGGGCACCTATTCTGGGCAAACATCATTTGTTGGCCTATCAGGCTTCTGCCCGTGGCGGGGTGCTCGATTGCACCTTAAGTGGCGAGCGAGTTTTCTTGAGAGGTCAGGCTGCCATGTACATGGAAGGCCATATCACAGTGGCCTGAGAGCAATGGGTGGGGGTTGTGGACAGGTGTGGCAGATTGCTGCGCCTACCCGGTCTCTTGGCACTCTTTTGCCGTCCTTTGTAACGATGTTTCAATCAGCAAGACGAGCCCTGTTTTCTTCCGGCTTTTTTTTGCCGTGACTTTTAAATGATTTCTAAGTCCATATGATCCCTGCCGCCCCGTTTTCTTTGATTTTCTTATTGCTCATTACACTGGGACCGCTTGCACTGATTATCTTGCTGGTCTGGGTCGTTTTGCTTTTTGCACAACCTCGACGCCGTACAAACTTTAAGAAAAATCCTTGGCCGCGAATACTGTGCTTAGTGCCCTTGCTGATTTTGGCGGGTTACTACAGCATTTTTCAATGGAATGCCTATCAGTACGGCAAAAGCCGGCAGGAAGAGCTGGCTAGCCGTCAGCATATTTTAAAAGAGCCAGGCCGTTTTGCTGGAGTAGAGATGCCGGCTGGTACCGAATTGGAATTGAAGGTCTGGGGTGATCCGGATAGCGTATCCTGGGCTCGTTTTCCGCAGACTGTAATGGTGGGTCATGCTCCCGTGATGTCGTTCAAGCGGCCTCGCCCGGACCTGGCCGATTCCAATTGGCAGCTAGAGCTGTCCGGCGATACGGAGTTGGAAGGTTGGCGATGCGATGGTCGCCAAACACTTGAAATGCAACAGGATTTCGCAGTAAAGAGTGGTTTTACGTTTGTTAGCTGCTTTTTGGCCAAGGGAAATCAAATCTCTGCCTGGAGTCCGTATGCAGCCGCCTCCAATAGGAGTGCAGCCAAGGATTTTGTGCTGGATTTGCCTGCAGGTACCTTGGTTCAAGCTCGGCCTGAGGGCACGCTGTACACCAATGGAGAGCGTGATCAGGATCGTTGGATGATTCGTGTAGAAGCCGACGGTTTGCAGGTTCGTGCCTGGGGCTTGCCGTTGGAGCGTGCTTATTTCTCAGTCGATAAAAATAAAGAGCTGCTTTATCTGTCGCGAGCTCAGTTGGCCCAGGAAATTAAATTAGGTGGTTTCAACTATTTGGCGGGGACAGAACTGTCTACTCCCAATTATCGTCTTTCCCCGCAGTGGCCTTTGTTATTGAGAATGCAATTGCCGGCCGGCGAGAGTAAGGATCAAGTGAAAACACGCTTCCATGATCTGCTCAGCGGCCGGATTTTGGACGGTTTTCACTAGTTAACGACCTCCTCTTGGCTTTTTTTACCTGTAATCTGCAATTTTTTTGTGGTGAGTGTAATTAAATACGGCGAATTTGTTTTGAATGGCGCAATTTGAGTTAATGTAAGCATTTGAAGCGATTGTATAAAATAAAAACGTAACGTTTTCAAAAGTGGACAGCTAGAGAGTGCCTGCTACTGATTTTGTTTACAAAGATTTTGGCATCGGGCGAAAGAGGCTATCCGCTGTACGAAACCGCCCTATTGCTGGCTTAACTGAACAAGGTTAGACGCCGCTATGACTACCTATCAAGGGGAACTGCTGGAACATACGCAGGCTCATGCGCAGGCCGCCTATTGGTTTACTCGCTTGAACTCTGGCGAGGCCACGGCAGCCGAATTGCGGGAGTTCGAGGATTGGCGTCGTGACAATCCTGAGAATGAACGTTCATATCGATACATTTGTTATTTTTGTGACGCTAGCCTGGATGCTCCCGAGCATGAAATTCGCCGGTTATTGGCGGACTCGGATGAAAAAACCGTTTTACTGAAGCCCTATCATCGTGGCTTGCTGGCTGGCGTGTTGGTACTTGCTCTCGGCCTTACTGTATTTTTTTCCTGGCCTGAACGGGTACTGCGACAAGATCATCTGGTCTCTGGAGCACAGATGCTGGAGCAACGCTTTACGGATGGCTCTGTACTGCAGCTAAGCCCGGACTCGGAAATTGAAGTGCGTGAATACGATGACCGATTGAATGTGCAACTGTTACGGGGGCAGGTGTTGTTGCGCTTGTCTGACCTCACTCAGAAGAACGTAACGGTTTTCACCAGTTTTGCTCAGGCACGTAGTAATAAAGGGCAGTTCACCGCTTTTCTGGACAGCAATCAAATGAAGTTTGTGGTGGATACCGGCTCCGTTGAAGTCTCCAGCGGCACCTGGTGGCGCCGGCAGACTCGAGTATTGATCCCAGGTCAGCATATTGATGTGGATCGATGGTCTGGAATGAAACGGGTCCAACCCGCCCCCGTTTCTCCTAATGAGGCCGACTAACAGTCGGCCTCTTACATTTTGGACGCTTAGAACGTCCAGTTCAGGAACAATTTACCGTTTATATCGGCACGGCTATCGCCTAATAAACGAGTGTTGGCTGACAAACCTAAACGCAAGCGCTCAGATTGTTGCAGGCTGATGCTGGTTCCCAATGACAATGCATGGCGATCGATTCGAGCATATCGCCCCTCAAATCCCACTGATTGAGCACTGGCAAAGGCTGCTTCCTGGGTCTGATTCCGGCTTAGTAAGGCTTGCTCCCATGCCACCGAGAAGGACGTTTGCAGCTGGCGATCTTGACTCAAATCCCAGTTTTGACGCAGGGCCAGACCAATAGATGCTTGCAAGGTGTTCTGGCGGCTGGAATCCAGACGCAGGCGGCTGGCTGCATCACCCTTTTCCTCCACCCCGGGGCGGCGGTAATGGATATAGTCCAGAGCCAGCAGAGGGCCGATGCTGCCACCCTTGCCCAGTGCCCAGTTATAGCCAGTTTGCACACCTAGCGTAAACGTATGGCCGGTCCAGTCTGAAGCTGGACGTGCCTGATAAGCTGCAAAGCTGATATTGCGGTTCATCTTGCCCTGCTCGACTCCTACTCGCAGTTGAGCCAAACCATTCCAGCCTTCCTGGCTATACGCACGATAGCGGGCGTGTACACCCATGCCCAGACCAGTCAGTTTGCTCTTGGCCTGAAAGGGGGCGTCTACGTTGACACGTTGTTCATTGGCACTGCCATGTACCCCCAGACTCCAGTCGCTGCCAGCAGCGCGGTGCTCGGCACCTAACAGGATTCCATAGGTTTCACTGCGGTGGTCGACGTCATTGCTACCCAACTGCCAGTGGTACCGGCCACCATAGGTCTGAATGAAGCTTTGCCAGCCGTTTTTGTTTATTCCGTTAGTCTGGCGTAGTTGTTCCGAGACCAGTTGCTCGCGACGCAAGGAGGCGGCAGTTTGGGCGGCATACGAGCCAGCGCTTAATTGGTCCAGTGCCAGGCCGATATCGCTGCCATCAGCCTGTGAAAAGTCCATGGATTGATATACGGCGGCCAAGGACTGATTTCCCGCAGAGGCTTGCGCCAGACTGGTGCCCACAGCAGCGGCATTGGGCGATGCAGCGTATTGTGCGTAGGCGTCCTGATGACGGCTGACTGTCCATCCATTATCTGTGCTTTGTACGCTTAAGCTGGGTGAGGCCAGCGTAGCGCTTTGCAAGGCAAACTGCCCTTGTGTCTGATTGGCAGTGAACACCTTGTCCTGATTCAGTGTCTAGCCGTTCTGGTACCAGTCAGGTTGCAGGTCTACGTGCAGTTCACCATCCAGTTGAGCGAGACCTTGCACATCAATATGGTCGTTCTGGGTTGTAGAGGCTTCCACCAGAATCCGACCATCGGTACCTTGGACAAAATTGCCCTTGATTGTCATGCTCCCGTAGGAGTTACCGGGGCTTAACGTGCCGTTATTGGTGAAGTTGTATTCAGGGTTAATCGTGAATTGACTATTGCCGTACAGGGTCGCACCCTGATCTACGCGCAGGCCATATAGCTCATGCTGCCCGTTCAAGGATGTCGCGCCCCCGGCAATGACGACAGCCAGATTGTTTTGACCTTTGATATTGCCGTCATAGTGCATCTGGAAATCAGGGTCGGCGGTGCTGGTGGAGCGGCCTTGTTCATCGGCTTTTTGACCAAAGCTGATGCGGGTCAGCAGTAGCTCCTGGTTGCTATCACGACGGTTGTAGTCTGACGTAATGTCACCAGTAATCTGCGCCCCCTGCAAAATATTGATGCTTTGCACCCAGGCGTTATCCGCGATATGGATGGCGGATTTTTTACCAGACAAGATGCCGGACAGATCGTAGTTCGAGACCAAAGCGCCTTGCAAAATTGTCGGTACCGGGCGTGGTTGGCCGTTGGATTCGACCCGCCAAGAGCCGTGATACTCATCGTCGCTGCCCATGACGTTTTGGCCAAAATCAAACAGGGCTGCGACGCCCTCCTCACCATCTGCACGGACTTCGCCTTGCTGGACAATAGTGTGATGGCGACCATAGCTAAATTGGAGACCACGGCCATACCAGCCTAGAGCATGAATGCGGGTGGTCTCGGGAATGAGGACGGTATTCTCACTGCCATCAACACGGACCCCTACGCCACCCGGGCCAGCAGTTAGTAAATCGGCCGACTGGGTAATGGTGTTACGTGCGCCATAAATGTGCAGGCCCAAGCCTTGTGTGGCCATGTTGTACTGATCGGGCAGATAGGCCGTGCCGTCTTCATTGCGTGCAAAGTAGCCATTGGTGCTGTTCAGGGTGACGTCGTCTCCGTAGACCGAATAGCCAAAGAAATTCCGGCGATCAATGGTCAGTCCGATATCTTGCAACGCGGCAATTTCGGCTTCCATCAGATTCACGTAATTGCGATAAGTCTGATGGCTCATCAAGCTGTTGCGCAGCTCGGTGTGGCTCATGTAGTTCCGGTCTACCCCATACCGTGGATCATCATGGAAATTCAGGATGCTGACGGGGATGCCCCGCATGCCGCCATTGAGAACCTCCTGAACATGGTCACCAGTGAAATACCCGTTGTCCTGGCGCAGATCAAAAGCGGCGGGGTCATAAGGATTGGCACAGACTGAACACAGGATTTTCTGTCCGGGGCTTGGTGCCCGGCCCTGGTCATCGCGTAAGCCCAAGGCCCAGGGGCTTAACTCATTTTGAAAGTACGGGTCCGGCTGATCAGGGCTGCCTTCAAGCAGGGTGTCCGTGACCGTATTGCTGATACCCAAAGCGTGGGCCAGCTCGTGGAAGATCACTGCGTTGTAATCGGCTTTGCCGGTCAACGGTAGCTGGCTGGGATTGACCGGGGCGGTGTCCAGATCCAGCTCCCCGACGCCGATCACGGCATCGGGATCGTTTGGACTACCGTGAAAAACACCTTGCAAACGTGCTTGCAGGGCCGACAGCATGAAGTTTGGGTGGGCTGAACTGGTCAGTCTGGTGCCATACGCATTGGCATTTGCCCCATTCATGGTGCCCAAGTTGATAACGGCCGGGGTATAGCCAGATGGAAGGCTTAGTATCTCTGCCCAGCGCTCCAGTGCAGCCCGAATTTTTTGCCGGCCGTTCTCGTCAATATCGCGGGGGGAGACGCGTGGGTTCGTCTCGTCCGAGGTGTCGTAAGCCCCGTCATTGGGCCCGTAAATCCGTAACTCAAAGGCCTGTTGACCTTGTCTATCCAGGATGAGCTCCGTCTCGTAGGCATAGGAGCTGCTGGCCCAACTCAAGGCCAGCAAGGTGTGGCCAAGTAGTGCTTTGATTTTGCAATTCATAGGAGTTACGGGAAGACGTGCGAGGTTAAGGAGGCACTTTCTGTAAAAGTAAATAAAAGTGTCTTATTGCGCTACTCATTTCCGTGCTTGATCGGGCCGTTGAGTAAGCGGGTTCACATTCTTATTAGCCCAAGATGGTAAAGATCTGTCTGGTTTCCGCCGTAACTACGATGGGATGACTTGTTCAAAAGGGAAAATTATGACCATAGAGATCAGCGGGCAGGGTTTAATTCATAGTCAAAACTTGCCAGTAGTCGAACCTTTACACGCTGCCATCACCCCCCCTGTGCTGTCTGAGCAGGAAGCGGGGGGCACTATAGACTCATCGGGACGCATCAAGGTGAGCTTGTCGGCCCTAGGGAAAGAGTTGTCGTTGACCAGTCAGCAGGCTAGTAAAAATGAGCGTGACAAGGACATTAATGACAGCTCCTTGCCCGATGGCATCAAAGATATACTTAAGCGTATCCGCGACCTGAAAGAGCAGATTCAGCAGAAATTGATGGAGCTGCAGCGAGTACAGGCCAGTGATAAGGGCAGTGAAGCCGAAAAAGCACAGGAACTGGAGCGCGTTCAAAGCGAGCTGACCAACCTGAACGGTGCCCTGTCCAGTGCGCATGCCATGCTGAGCAAGATCATGGACGACCTCGAACTGGGTGGTGATGCCCGTATGGATGTCGCGAATTTGTTGATGAAGTAAACGCTGTTCGACTGGCTGGGTGTGTTTGGGCGCAGAGGGTTTATTCCGGCGTTATCGGCCTGGAAATACGGGAGCACTGCGCCCTTTCTGGTCTAAAGCCTAAGCTGGATGAGCCTTACGGCGGAGTAGTAACCGTCAAGGCCTGGGTAATCTTGTGGTTGAGCTGGTGGGGCGACGTCAGATCCGCGCTGACCTGTGCTTTGCTGCGGATGATATAGGCCGTCGAGGGGTTCAGGCCAATGCAATACACCACCAGCGAGCCGCCACCAAGGGGGGCTGCGCCCATATATACCGCTAATTGATTATTGCTGACGTTAGCCTCATTACGCTGCTGATACCCCTCTCCGGCGGCCGTTTTCTTGACCGTATCCAGGCACTGGGACACGTTTAAACGAGATATGGAACGCTGCTCAGCTTCCAGTTCAATCGGCCCTAGATCCTGCGCTTGTACTGCCCAGGCGGTGTGGAACAAGCCGGCCATCAGAACCCACTTTCTTAGTGTGCGCATGGCACCCTCCCGCAGGAGACGATGGAAACCTCAGCATAGTCCTGATCCCGAAAGTCGGGCTTTGATAGGGCTTAATTCAGGGCTAAGTTTCGGGTTTTTACTGAGTGGGGGCGTGTGTTGCTCACTGATGGAACCGGGTGACGCGTATGGAGTTGCCTCGGAAGCCAGTTCATTATTAGCAATGGTGTTGTTCAGGTGCCCATAACTGTGCGTACATCAACGCCAAAAAGCTCAGCCATCCATTTTTGAGATATTTACATCAATGGCTCAATCTATAGATGACATCACTTCCCAATACAAAAACTGGAGAAGATCTCTCCCAGCAAATCATCGCTGCTGAACTCGCCGGTAATCGAGCATAAATCCAGATGCGCCAGACGTAGCTCTTCTGCAAACAGATCCAGCACCTGATCGCTGTGTGTGGCGTGCTCTGCTGCCATGTCCAGGTGATACTCCGCCCTTTCCAAAGCACGCAGATGACGCTCCCGCGCCAGCCAGGGGGATTCACTACCGGGGTTCCAGCCTGCGATATCCAGCAAGGTACGGCGCAGCGTATCCAGCCCTATGTCTTTACGTGCAGAAATCGGCAGTACGGTTGCCCCGTTTTCCTGTGCGGGCAACGCAGCCTGTTGCTCAGGCGCCAGCAAGTCTATCTTGTTATAGACGCGCAGCACGGGGACATGTGATGGCAGGCGGCTGGTAATGGCGCTGTCCAGCTCGTCTTGCGGATTGCGGGCGTCCAGTAGGTGCACGATCACATTGGCTTTGGCGATTTCGTCCCAGCTGCGGGCGATACCAATGCGCTCGACCGTGTCTTCTGTGTCTCTCAGACCGGCAGTGTCCACGATATGCAACGGGATGCCATCAATGTGAATCAGTTGCATGACGCGATCGCGGGTGGTGCCCGCAATATCGGTCACGATGGCTACGTCTTCACCGGCCAGTGCGTTGAGCAGGCTGGATTTGCCTACGTTGGGCTGGCCAGCCAGTACAACGTGCAGGCCCTCACGCAGGATGGCCCCTTGGCGCGAGTGTTGCAGGATACGTTCCAGCTCGTCCTGTATGCCTTGCAGGGTGGCAGCGGCTTGGTATTTTTCCAGGAAGTCGATTTCTTCTTCGGGAAAGTCCAGGGTGGCCTCTACCAACATACGCAGGTGGATGATGCGGTCGGCCAAGGCGTTGACGTTGTTGGAGAACACACCGGACAGGGAGGCGACGGCGCTGCGGGCGGCGGCCTCCGATGAAGCGTCGATCAAGTCAGCCACGGCTTCGGCCTGTGCCAAGTCCAGTCTGTCGTTTAGGAAAGCGCGCTGGGTGAATTCGCCGGGTTCGGCTAGGCGCAAGCCCAAGTCTTTACCGGCTTCCAGGCAACGGTCCAGCAGGCGACGCAGTACGGCCGGGCCGCCGTGGCCTTGCAGCTCCAGCACGTCTTCGCCGGTATAGGAATGCGGGCCTTTGAAGAATAAAGCGATGCCCTCGTCGATGGCCTCACCGTGCGCATCCTTAAAGGGTAGAAAGTGGGCATGACGCGCTTGTAGCGTGCGGCCAAACAGGGCCTGGATTAATGCGGCAAGCTCCGTGCCGGACACACGGATGACACCAATACCACCCCGGCCGGGGGCGGTGGCAATCGCCACGATAGGGGAAGAATTGGACATGGGCAGATCAATCAAAAAGGCGAAACAGAACCGTATTGTAATGGAGCAAACGGGCTGGTTTGGGCCTAGTGATTGTTCACGCAAACCACCAGAATTTCGACACTTTCCCCGTGCTCGCACAGGTACAGGTGGCCCAGATTGCTTTTGAAGTAGATGCTGTCGCGCGCTTGCAGGACATGGCGGCGGCCATCCTGAAACTGCATGGTCAGCTGACCTTCGATCACAAAAATAAACTCTTCGCCTTCATGCTGGCTGAAGTCTGTGGCGTCACGGGGTTCGCCCGACAGGACGCGGCCGTGCATGGGCGTCATTTTTTTGTTGATCCATTCCGAGGCTAGCATGCCATATTCGTAACGATGTGCATGATACGTCACGGTGCGCGAAGCCCGGCCAACCAGAATATCCATGCCGGACTCGTTCTGATCACGGGGGGCCTTGAACAGGTCAGATAAATCCATCTTCAGGGCACGGCTGACGGCCAGGAATTTCTCGTAGCTCAAGCCAATCAGACCGCGTTCGGCCTTGGACAGGGTGGACAAAGAGACATCGGATAAGCGTGCCAACATCAACAAGGTTAAGCCCTGTCGTTTGCGTTCATCACGTATGCGCGCCCCCATAGCTGTTTTGCTAATTACATTGGAAGCGGTGTTGGCTAAGTCTTTTGTCATAACCTAAAGAAGTAAGAAGCCCTCTCCTTATAAATATTATTAATTTTCTTATAAGAAAACTCTGTCCTATTGTATAGAACTACACGCTTTACGCTGGGAGAAAGAAGGCATGACTGCGTTGTTTGATCCTACTGCTTATCCCTCTACCTCGGTGGAGTGGATACAAAAACTGATTGCTTATGATACGACAAGCCGGGAATCTAACCTGGAACTGATTCACGATGTGCAGGCTTATTTGCAGCTGCAAGGACTGGAAACCGTGCTGACGCATGACGCCAGTGGTCGCAAGGCCAATCTGTTTGCCACCATCCCGGCAGCCGATGGCACGCGCACTGGCGGAATTGTCCTGTCCGGGCATACGGATGTGGTCCCGGTGGACGGTCAGAACTGGAGCAGCGACCCCTTTAAGGCCGAGATCCGTGACGAGCGCCTGTATGGACGTGGCACTTGCGACATGAAAGGTTTTGTCGGTGTGACGCTGCAACTGGTTCCCGAGATGGTGGCCACCAAGCTGGCTAAACCTATCCATTTGGCCTATTCCTACGACGAAGAAGTGGGTTGCGTGGGGGCACCGGTGATGATTGATGATCTGGTGCGCCGGGGCATTAATCCTGAAGGTTGTGTGGTGGGCGAACCCACCAGCATGCGCACCATCGTGGCGCACAAGGGCATCAATGCCTACCGCTGTCGGGTACATGGCCATGCGGCACATTCGTCGCTGACGCCCAAGGGTGTAAATGCCATTGAGCATGCTGCGCGCATCATCACGGCGATTCGTGATCTGGCCGACGATTACAAGAGCATGGGTCCGTACGACCATGATTTCGATGTGCCTTTCACAACGTTGCAGACCAGCATGATTCGTGGTGGTATCGCCTTGAATACGGTGCCTGATCTGTGCGAGTTCGAGTTTGAATACCGTAATCTGCCCGGCGTAGATCCGGAACCCATCTTGCAAGAAATCCGCGAGTTCATTGACCTGAAGGTTCTGCCCGCCATGCGTCGCGAGCACCCCGATGCCTTAGTGGAACTGGAAAAACTGGCCAGCGCCCCCGGCCTGAATCCAGAAGAGCAAGCGGCGATTACTAAGCTGGTCCGTGAACTGACGCGTGATGACACCGTGCGCAAAGTCGCTTATGGCACGGAGGCCGGTTTGTTCCAGCAAGCGGGTATTCCGTCGATTATTTGCGGCCCCGGCAATATCGAGCAGGCCCATCGTCCTGATGAATATGTGGAGTTGGCCCAGCTTGATCAATGTGAGCAGTTCTTGCGCGCCCTGATCCGTAGCCAGGCTCTGGCCTCTTAAAAATAAATAAACAGGTTTCAACGCGAACCCATGACAACAGAAAAAGTTACCCAGGAAAACGTGGTGCAGGCGCATGAGCGTCTGCGTCCCTATGTGCACCAGACGCCGGTGTTCGACTACCAAACCCGGCGTCTGGATAGCGCAGTCAATTTCAAATTTGAGCATTTGCAGGCCTCGGGCACCTTCAAGGCACGCGGTGCGTTCAATAACTTGTTGAGCTTGTCCGAAGAGGC
>SMEP01000227.1_pt1 | contig 12101 bp, 8 predicted proteins | sample 2456231 | NCBI WGS metagenome assembly SMEP01 (sample SAMN10132595, study PRJNA489261) | soil metagenome | isolation source: day1 control-silty clay loam soil ammended with raw manure from dairy cow... | place: USA | collected 2015-05-15
AGGGGTTACCCTTGGTTTTCTCTTTGCGTCAGATCAAGGACAGGCGCTGACAATAGTGCGCGTGGCGGCGTCTCCGCCTGTCTCTGGCCTGATGCTGAAGGGCGGATTGGCTTGGATGCTGGGTGGCGTCTTGTAGGTGGTGTCAGCTCTGTTGGCGTAAATAATTCAGCACAGCATCCGCATCGCCCTGGAAGATGACCCGTTCCGCTTTTTGTTCTCGTTGGTAGATGTACATGGGGTCGTAGTATTCGGTCAGCAGGTCATGGATCCAGGCTCGGTGGCCGTCCAACACGCCGCTGCGTTCTTGCTCCAGCAAGGCGTCATCCATGATGACGGCCAGCAGCTGGTAGCGTTGATGGCCCAAGCGCTTGCTGATGCGACCCAAACTTTGACGTAGCTGCTCGGCAAAGGGGGCAAAGCCTGTTTGCGGCTCATTCTGCTCGGTAAATTCGGCGTGCAGGTTCTGTACGTAATCGCGCACGATGCGCGTAATACGGTTCTCCAGACTATCTTCCAGCCAGATAAGGGGCCACTGCTGCATCCCTCGATACAGGCTAAGCGGCAGGCTGCAACGTCCTATAGTCTGGCTTTCATCTTCCAGCACAAAGCGCTGATGGCCCTGTGCTGATTTCTTGAGCAGGGTGATGGACAGGCGATGTTCAAAGTCGATCTGGCTGGGCTGGCCGGTGGCATGTTTGCCAAAGCTGGAGCCACGGTGGTGGGCGTAGCCTTCCAGGTCCAGACTGTGATTTAGCTGTTGCAGCACATCGGTTTTGCCCGTGCCTGTCATGCCACCCAAAACCTGGAAGTGTGCGCTGCCGACGGCCTGTTCCAGGTTGTCCAGCAGATAGCCACGCATGGCTTTATAGCCACCCACTATGCGGGGATAGCGGATGCCGGCTTCTTCGCGTAGCCAGGCTTGCGTGATCGAGGAGCGCAGACCACCCCGAAAGCAATATAAATAGCCACCAGGATGGTCTTGCGTAAATTGTGCCCAGGCCTGCAAGCGAGCTTCCTTGCGTTGACCGCTGACCAGTTTGTTACCCAGCGCAATGGCGGCATCCTGGCCGTGCGTCTTGTAGCAGATACCCACCTGATGGCGCTCTTCATCGTTCATCAGTGGCAGGTTCAGAGCGCCGGGAAAGGCACCTTTACTGAATTCGATGGGAGCGCGAACGTCCATCAAAGGCACATCGTTCAGGAATAGATCGCGGTAGTGGTGAGTGTCTGGGCGCATCAAGCGGTTTCAAAGGGGTGGAAGCCGACAGCTTATGTCAGGTGGTGATGGGCGGCCCCGAATAACGGCATCCATGCGGACATGCCCGAACGTGATGCTGATAGCCGTGCCCCCTTTAGAGATTTGGCATGGCATTGAAATGGCATGCAGCGCAAATCGGCTTGTGGGAAGGGTTTCAGGCATTGTAAGGGCTTTTTCGCTGCGCGTTACTATCGCTGCGCTATTGGTATGCCCAGGTTTATGGGGACGCGGGTGGTGGCTTAGGGGGCGCGGTGCTGGGTCTGCGGCGGCTCCTGGGCTGCTGTGGCCCGCAAGGCTTGAATCAACGCTTGTACGGTGCCACGCGGCACGTTGTTCTTCAGGGTGACGATGGTCAGCGCACCGAGCAGTTGGCCTAGCTCAAATGGCAGGATGCGTAACAGCCCCTGCTTCTCCAAGGTGGCCGCCGTTGTGCGGGGCAAAATAGCCAAGCATTGCATTTCCTGCAGCAGGACCTGGTTAAACGATAAGGAGACTGAATCAATGACCCTGGCTGGTGTTTGTTGGATGCTCTTAATAAATAGACTGTCGAACACATGCCGGATGGGGGTAGTTCTGGGGGGCAGTATCCATTGCTCTTCAACAAGTTCACAGGCTTGAACCTGTGATCGTTTGGCAAAGGGATGGTGACAGTTGGCTACGACCACAAAAGGCTCGGTGCTGAGAATCTCTACGTTCAGTTCGTGGTGAGCCGAGCCGGTGTTTAAGCGACCCACCAGCAGATCCAGTTTGCCGGCCCGTAGTGCGTCGGTCAGCATGTGGGACTCACCCTCTTGAATGGAAATGTGCAGCCCTGTGTGTTGACTGAGTAGTCGCGCTACGCTGCGCGGCAGTATCTGACTGGCTGAAGACTGCACGGAACCCACCATAATGCTGCCTTTCAGTCCCTGGCCCAATTGCTGGATTTCGTGTTGCGCAGCTTGTAAATCGTAAATCATGCGACGGGCGTAGCGGATCATCAGCTCGCCCTCCGAGTTAGGACGCAGTCCGTGTCTACCGCGCAGAAATAGCGGCAGGCCTAGTAGGTTTTCAATATGTTTGAGCATGCGACTGGCTGCTGGCTGGGTCATGTGCGTGTGCTCGGCTGCCAGACGCAGGTTTTGTAGCTCCCCAATTGCATCCAGCAAGACCAGATGACGCAGCTTAAAACGGGCAACTTGTTGCCAGCGTTGACGCGCTTGTTGCAAGGCGGGATCGAGATGTTTATGCATATCAATTTTGGTATGGATGGGGGTTGTAATGTAAATAGCCAGGTAAGTGATCCAATTCTAGACTGATCTTGCGTACTTCAATAATGATGATTCAGGAGACAAATATGGCGCACTATCGTGATCAGTTCTTTCCCAACACGGAAGAACTAGGGGTGGATGAGATGCGGATTACTGCACTGGGTACTGGACGCCCTTTTTTGAGGCCCTCGCAGGCCAACGCAGGTTGGCTGGTCGAACTGGGTAATGGCGACAAGTTTCAGTTCGATTTTGGTTATGGCACACAGACTAACTTTGGCGCGCTGCAGATCCCCTATCAGAAGATGACGGCATATTTTGCTACTCACTTGCATACCGATCATGTGGGTGACTTTGCGCAAATATGGATAGGCAGTTGGGCCGGTGGGCGAACACGGCCGCTGGAGGTCTACGGTCCGTCTGGTCCGCTTGAAAAATACGGCATGAAGCACTTCGTGACCAAGCAGATGGAGTCTTATGCCTGGGATACGGACACTCGTGTGGGCCTGTTGCCAGCGGTGGGAGCGGAGGTGAATGCGCATGAGTTCGATTACTCCCGAACGCATGTGGTCTACGATCGCAACGGTGTGAAGGTGACGAGTTTTCCAGCTGTACACATTTATGACGGTGCCGTCAGCCTTCGTCTGGATTGGAATGGCTTGTCCTTTGTGTATTCCGGCGACACGACACCTAGCTACTTCTTCGTGGAGAATGCCCGTGATGCGGATGTGGTCGTGCACGAGACTTTCAATACTCGCCAGCAGTTGATGGAGCGTTCCGGTTATGACGAGCGCACAGCTATCGGGGTGGGCAGCATGGCTCATTCGGACCCGGTTGAGGCTGGCAAGGTGTTTGAACTGTGTGCGCCCAGATTGGCTGTGGCGTATCACTTCTTTAATGATTTCGACACGGCACCCGAGATGGAGCAGGCCATCCGAACGCATTATCGCGGGCCTTTGGCGCTGGCCAAAGACATGATGGTTTTCAATGTCACCGCAGAGCAGATCGTGACGCGGATGGCGGTGACCAGTGCTGATGTCTGGCCCAACAAGGAGCACCATGACGAGTTCAAGAAGGCTCCGCGCAAAGATCGCATGAAGATGTCGACTTGGCTGTCTGAAAAGCAGATTTTCCCCAAGTTCTAGGAGCTGTCATGAACAACACGTTCGTAGCGCTGTACCGTGCGGGCCGCCTGTGTCGTGTCAGTGTGCGCCGTCTTGTCGTGGCGGCTGGACTGGCTTTGTCCTGTATGGGGGCACAGGCCTCCGATCCGTATCCTGCTCAACCAGTGCGCATCGTTGTGCCGTATGGTGGAGGGGGGATTGCCGATCAGGTGCCTCGCTTGCTTGGCAATCAATTGCAACGTCGTTTGGGACAAGCTTTTATTATTGAGTCCAAGCCGGGGGCGGGCGGTCTGATCGGCGCGGATTACCTGCTGCGTCAACCGGCAGATGGCTATTCCGTGCTGTCGGCAGCGACCAACAACCTGGTGATCAATCAGTTTTTGTTTCCGGATCAGCAGCTTGATCCCCTGAAACAATTCACGCCGATTGCCAAGTTAGTGTCTGTGCCGTTGCTAGTGGTGGTTAATGCGCAGCTGCCTATACGGACCGTAGATGAGCTGGTGGCCTATCTGCGTGTGGCGAAAGGCAGTGCCAACTACGGCTCGCCTAGCGCTGGGACCTTGCCCCATTTGGCAGGTGCCTTGCTATTGCAAGCGAGCCATACCAAAGCGGTACATGTGCCATACCGGGGTGGAGGTGCAATGGTGACAGGCTTGGGGGCGGGTGAGGTGCAGTTTGCCGTCATAGGCTACTCCTCGGTCCAGGCTATGCTGCAGTCGGGGCGTGTGCGCGCCTTGGCCGTGGTGGCTCCACAGCGTTTAGCCGTCTTGCCTGATGTTCCTACGGTACAGGAGGCAGGGTGGGGAAAACTGCTGACCGCGATTCCTGCAAATTGGTGGATGCTGGTGGCGCATAAGGATACCCCGACTGATCGGATAGCGATCTTGTCCTCAGCGGTTGTATCCGCTTTACAGGAGCCTGGGTTAGTGCGGCAGTATGAAGATGCCGGTTTGCACATCGAGGCGCAGGCTGGCCCGGATTTGGAAAAAGAGTTGCAGGAAGAGGCTCTAGCTTGGCAAGAACGGTTGAAAGGGCTGGATTTGAATAGGTAGGTGATTCTGAGGTGGTGATTCGTTGGCTGGCACAGCACCGCTGTGCCAGATACCTGGCGGCCCAGTTACTAGGTACTGGGCCGCAGGTGAACGTCTTGTTGCGACGGTTTGACGTTATCGCTTAGATGACCTCGACAGCGTGGGCCTGTTGTTTAATCATTTGACCGATAGGCTCCAGTATCAAACCCAGCTCTGCCGCTACGGCGAGGAACCCGGCCTCGCTGGATGGCTCAACCGCAACCAGCAAGCCGCCACTCGTTTGTGGGTCGCACAGAATATTGATTTGTTCCTGGCTGATAGGGGCGATACGGTGGCCGTAGCTGTCAAAGTTACGTTGCGTGCCGCCGGGTACGCAACCCTGTTCCAGGTAGTAATCAATACCCGGTAGCAGGGGGACGCGCTCCAGGTTCAGGCGCGCGGTCAGGCCGCTGCCATCAGCCATTTCGATCAGGTGGCCCAGCAGGCCAAAGCCCGTTACGTCTGTCATGGCTTTGACGCCGGGCAGTTGCGCGAAGCGGCTGCCGGGAGTGTTCAAGGTACACATCCAGTCGCGAGCCAGGTTCTGGTCTTCAGGGCGTAGCTTGGCTTTCTTCTCGGCGGTCGTCAGCACGCCAATACCCAAAGGCTTGGTCAGATAAAGCTGGCAGCCCTCGGTGGCGGTGTCGTTGCGCTTTAATTGGCCTTTGTCGACCACGCCGGTTACGGCCAGACCAAAAATAGGCTCGGGCGCATCAATGGAGTGGCCACCGGCCAGGGTGATACCGGCTGCGTCACAGGCAGCACGCCCGCCACGCACGACTTCGCGGGCGACTTCGGGGGACAGAACATTGATAGGCCAACCCAAGATGGCAATGGCCATGATGGGTTTGCCGCCCATTGCATAGATATCACTGATAGCGTTGGTCGCGGCAATGCGTCCAAAGTCGTAGGGGTCGTCCACGATGGGCATGAAAAAATCCGTGGTGGAGACCACGCCACGCTCGTCATCCAGGCCGTAGACGGCTGCGTCGTCACGCGAGGTATTGCCTACCCACAGGTTCGGGTCCACATTCTGGGCACCGCTGCCCGCCAGGATAATGTCCAGTACCTTGGGGGAAATCTTGCAGCCGCAACCGGCTCCATGACTGTATTGGGTCAGACGAACGGGAGTATCCATGAGCGCGCACCGTGAAATAGGTTGAAATTGAAATGATACTAAACTGCTTTGGTCCGCTGCATGCGTTTACTCAGGGAAAAGACAGGCGGGAGTCGCTAGTGTCAGATCGCACCTGGACTCCCGCTGTAGAGCACGGGGGCAATAGACTTAGAAGCGCAAGCCTACGCCCAACCAGTAGCGACGGCCATCTTCGACATAGCTGTAGTCTTCATAGCGGATTTGTTTATCCATAATGTTGTAGATGCCGGCGTACAGGTCTACGTTCTTGTTCAGCTTGTACGTACCGCCCAGATCCACAAAGGTGTAGGAAGGGGCTTTGGTCGTTGAAGAAGATGCGGACGTGACGGGTTCGCTTTCTTTGCCACGGAAGTTTACCCGTGCCCATGTGCTGATCTTCTCGGTAGGACGCCAGTCCAGGCTGACATTAGCCATGTGTTTGGGCATCTGGTTCAGAGGCTGACCTTCATTGGGACCGCTCTTTTGTTTAGAGTCGGTGTAGGTGTAGTTGGCTTTCACGGTCCAGTCTTGAGCCAGATCCCAGCTGAAGTTGGTCTCGACCCCACGAGTGACCGCTTTGTCTACGTTTTCGTAGGTTGTCGGGTTGGAGCCGAACTGGTTAGGGCCGTCAGTACATTTGCTGAGCGGGCACGCAATACGAGTGATTTTGTCTTTAAAGTCGTTGTTGAACAGGGTGACACCGGCTGAGAAACCTTCCAGCGTGTCATACATCACTCCAAACTCTTGGGAGAGAGATTTTTCTGGCTTCAGATTGGGGTTGCCGTACATATTGCCGCCCCGGCTGACTTGGCCCCAGCCTGCGACAGTCTGACGCAAATCGGGTGCGCGGAAACCGGTAGAAACACCACCTTTGATGGTCCAGTTATCGTTGGCAGTCCACACCCCATACACACGGGGGCTGAAGTGTTTGCCATAGTTTTCGTCGTGGTCGTAACGCACACCGCCGGTCAGGGCAAAGCTGTTGGTCAGACTCCATTCATCTTCCAGAAACAAGGCCCATTGGGTGCGCTTGACGCGGTTGACGCCAGTGGTGAGCTGGTTACCGGTTTGGTCGTTCAGCTTCTGGTGTTGGTAGGAAGAGCCGATGGTCAGCAAGTGATCGCCTAGCGGTGCTACCCACGCAGTACGTGCATCGGTATTTTTGATACGCATATCACGCGACTTGTTGTTGAAGTCTTCTTGCTGCACGTAGGTATCGGAAGTTGCAAAGCCCCAGTTGCCACTGTGAGTCAAAGAAACTTTCTCACCACGGTAATCCGTTTCAGAGCTGTCTGGACAGCCAGAGCGGCCGCAAGGTTCGCCGGGAGCAATGGGCTCAACCGTTTTACCCAACGTGGAGTTGTATTTTTGGCGCTTGGAGCTGCCTTCGAGCACAAAACTGTGGTTCTCGGTTGGAGTCAGGCTCAGTTTTGCGCCAACTTCAAATGATTCGCGCTTGCGATAGCCGTCGTAGATATCGTCTTCTTTGCGGTTGGTTTGCTGACCATAAACTTGCAGGCCCAGGAGGCCTTCTTTGATCGGGCCGCCCAGCATGAAGTTGCCCTGGAAAATATCGCCAGAGCGGCTATGGGCTTGCAAGGTGCTGTCCAGACGAATAGAGCCGCCCCATTCCTTGGGGACTTTGCGGGTAATGATGTTGATCACACCGCCCATGGCATCAGAGCCATACAGCGAGGACATAGGGCCGCGCACGACTTCAATACGCTCAATTTCCGACAGGGGAGGCGTCCAGCCGCCTTCGACACCGGAGGAGTCCGAGTTGGTACGGGTTTCGGCCGAGCTTTGACGTTTGCCGTCGATCAGGATCAGTGTGTATTTGGAGCTCATGCCACGAATCGTGATGTCACGACGATCACCACCGCCGGTCACGATAACACCGGGTACATCTTGCAGAGCGTCGTAGGCATCGCGATAGAACTTGTTTTCCAGCTCTTCGCGGGTGATGACAGTAATTGAAGCAGGAGCTTCTTTGATATCTTGTTCAAAGCCTGACGCAGTAACAACAACAGGGCTGAGCTGAACGGGTGTGTTTTCTTGAGCAACGGCACCACTGGCGACAAAAACGCCTGCCAGAACGAGCGGCAAGCGCTTTACGGTAAATAGAGATTTCATTGATGACTTCCAATTTGTGTCTGTTTTTAGCCTGTGCTGCGGTTGTGTTGCTCTTTACGGCAGTATTCTCCTTACAGCGAAAGTAATGATACCGATTCTCATTATCGGTTCAACCCTGACGGCTTATGGATTGAATAACAATGAGACTAATACTTATATTGGTTGCAAAAATGAGACGTTAAGCCCCGCCCTACTCCCGACTTCGTTAAGAAGTCGGGAGTAGGGCGGGGGCGGTTCAGAAGCTGGCAGTCAGCGTTGCGTAATACTGGCGACCCGGCTCGTTGTAGGTGTTGGCACCTTGGCCGCTACCGGAGTCCTCACGGTACAGGCGTTTGTCGAACAGGTTGTTGACACCCAGACGTACGTTGGTGGACTTGGTGACCTGGTAGGCACCGCTCAGACCGAAGATCGCGTAGGAGCCGCGCTCACGCAGCCCCTCGCCTTTCACTTCCGAGTTATTGGACAGGTTGTGCGAGCGTGGTTTCTGTTTGCCGTAAAGGGTGGCGGTTGCCAGCATCGACAGCTTGTCGTTGACGCGCCAGTCCAGTGTGCTGTTCAAGGTGTAGCGCGGGATGACGGTCAAAGGCTGATTCGTTTCCTTAGACTTATTGGTAATCATATAAGTCAGGTTATTGCTCAGGCTCAGTGTTTCACCGTTCTCGCCCAGGATAGGGATGGTCAGGTTACCTTCCAGGCCGCGGATCACGGCCTTGCCGGAGTTCACCCACTGGAATGGACGAACCAGCGAGCCACCAATATTGATAGCGCTAGGAATTGTCTGGTCACCCATGTCGGCCACGATCTTGTTGCTGTAGTCGTTCTGGAAGTAGGTCAGACCGGCTGCCCAGCCTGCAGCGTCGTAGGCCAGACCAATTTCTTTGTTAATACTGCGTTCGGGCGACAGATCATCATTACCAAAGATGTAGCAAGGGCCGCTGACGCGTTGACCGGTAACGGGGTCGTACGGGCAACCATTACCGCGTGTTTGATACAGGTAGTTGGGATTGGACTGATACAGGTTAGGTGCTTTGAAGGCGCGTGCGATACCGCCCTTCAAGGTGATGTTTTCGGTGATGAAGTAGGAGGCGTTCAGGCTGGGGCTCCAGTTGTCACCGAATTTACTGTGATGGTCAAAACGCACGCCGGGTGTGACGGTCAAGGCTTCGGTCAGCTCGATATTGCCTTCCACATACGCTGCCGTGGTTTTTGCCTTGCTCTTGGAGTCCGTATTCTTGTTGATGGTTTGGCCAGAGCGAGTGGCGTAATCATCATCCAGGCTTTGGTCGCGATGCTCGAAGCCTACAGTCATCAGAACGTGCTTGTTGGCAATTTGGAAAGGCGTGCTGTATTCGCCTGAGATATTCAGCGAATGCAGTTCGGAAACAGAGCCTGCACCTGGGTTGGATATGCTGCCTTCGCCCGCGCCAGCCATCCCTTCATTCAGGCGGGAGTTGGTGGTGCCCTCGTAGGCAAAGGTCAGGCGCGAGCGGCGTCCTTGGCCGTAGTCACCATAGTGGCTTAGCGAACCGGCGCGGCGGTACATGATATTGGTTTCCGCGCCCTCATCGGCCAGCGAGGCAATGGTGGCATTGGCGTTGGAGAACAGGCGTTCACCCGCAAAAATATTGCCCTGGCGGCTGAAGGAACCTTCCAGTTCTAAGCGATGGTCGCGGTTGATGTCCAAGCGCACCAAGCCGTTGATATCTTTGTTGCGTACTCCTTCGCGACCTGCTGGCGGGACGTTTGTGTCGCTGACATCAATACCGGAGGACTTTGCGTTTAGCGCAGGCTTGTCGGCATCGGTCTTGGCGATATTGCCGTAGACGCGAAAGGACAGTTTGTCAGCGATAGGGCCAGACAGATTAAAACCGGTACGGCGTGTAGAACCGTAGTTGCTGTCTTCAGGAATCAGGCCATAGGCAGTCACTGATCCGGAGAAGGTGTCGGTAGGGGCTTTGGTGATGATGTTCACGACACCACCGGCAGCACCAGAGCCGTAACGGGAGGCGGCGGGGCCACGCAGCACTTCAATACGCTCAATGGCGTTGACTGGCACCCAGTTACTGTCACCGCGCGAGTTGCGTTCGCCATCACGCCCCATACGGACAGAGTCACGCGAGCTGACGGGCTTACCGTCAATTAGGATCAGGGTGTTTTCAGGGCCCATGCCGCGCAAGTCGATCTGGCGGCTATTACCGTAAGAGCCCGATGGGCTGTTACCCGTCAAGTTCACACCCGGCATGGTGCGAATCAGTTCGGAGAGGTCGTTGGCCGGAGGGCGTTTTTCAATATCTTCGGCGGTAATGGTGGACACGCCAGGAGCCTGTTTGATGGCTTCCTCTGCCGATGGCAAGACACGAATTTCTTCCAGCGAGGTGACCCCACCACGAACGCTGGAAGTTTGTGCGTGAGCACTGAAGCTGGCTGCCAAAGCCGTGGCGAGCAGGCCCAATGCAAATATCGGGCGGCGAGCCGTAGGCGCCAATAAAGTCATAATCACTTTCCTGTAAACGATAAACAAAATGAGAATTGTTCGCGATACGAATTGTGTTTGTAAATGTGACGGCTGTCGAGAAGGCTGACGGATGTGTGGTGTCTAAAACACGGATAGACAAGAGGGGATTGGGGAAGGAGCTTAGACAAATTTTGTTCTATAGGAAAATAGATTGTCTTTTTTGTTTGGATTTAACACGTATAAAATCGTCTAAATGGCGTAAATACTGCCTTATCTTGGTGACTTCCATGCCTTGAGTTAATCATTTAGGACATAATTTCATCTAATTGACACGATGGGTCTTTTTAATAAGAATAGGTCTTGAACAATTCAAATTTAAAAAGTTCAGGAGACATCTAATGAAAAAGAGACGTGTATTGCACATGGCCGGGTGGGCGGCCTTGATGATGATGGCGGGGGGGGCGCAAGCAACGACGTTCCCTGTTCAGCCGCTGCGCTTGATTGTGCCTTTCGGGGCGGGGGGCATCACGGATCTGGTGGCACGCCAGCTTGCTCAGCAGTTGGGTAAGGAGTTGGAGCAACCCGTGATTGTCGAAAACAAGGCGGGTGCGGGAGGCATGATTGCGGCTCAGGCTGCGCAAAATGCCAAAGCGGACGGTTACACCGTATTCATGGGGACAGTAGGTACTCAGGTGGTCAACCCTCTGATTCTTGCCAAGATCAGCTACGACCCGCAGGCCTTCGTGCCCATCGGCATGGTGACGGGTTCTCCGTATGTGCTGGCGGTTCGCTCGGACCTGGGCGTGCAGAGCTATGCCCAACTGGTGACTCATGCTCGCCAGGAGCCTGGGCGCCTTAATTTCGGGTCAGCAGGGATAGGAAGCGCACCTCACTTAGGGGTAGAACTTTTCAAGCTGATTGAACAGGTCGATATGCGACATATTCCCTTCAAAAGCGGGGGGGAAGCGGTCAGCGCCGTTGTCGGTCGACATGCAGACTTGGTCATGGACGCGATTCCAGTGATCATGCCGCAGGTGCGGGCGGGCAAGCTCCATGCTCTGGTTCTGGCGGATAGTCAGCGCTCCTTTGCGGCCCCCGAAGTCCCCTCCAGTGCGGAGCTCGGCTCGCCTGAACTTCGCATCAGCTCCTGGAACGTCTTGTTGGCCCCGCCCGGAACCCCGCAGGAGGTCGCTGTTGTGTTGGAGGCGGCGTTGCAAAAGACCTTAGCTGACCCAGAGTTCAAAACGCATCTGGAGCAACAAGGCAGTCAGGTCTACACAGGTACCCAGGACGAGTATCAAAACTTCATCGCGGCGGAGCGCAGTAAGTGGCAGCGTATTGTGCAGACTGCGGAAATTAGCCTTGAGTGAAACACAGACAATGGCCCATCCCGCTCTGGAACTTATCGACACGATCTACACCGGCAATGGCTGGAAGGTACGACTGTTGTGCGCTTACCTAGGGGTAGCGCTACAGCGACGCAGCCTGTCTATCGTAGAGGGTGACCTGGACACCGAAGCGTTCCGGCGCATCAATCCCTGGGGACAGGTGCCGGTGCTGCGAACGCGAGAAGGGCCCTGGCTGGCAGAATCCGCCGCCATTCTGTGGTATCTGGCGCGGGGTACGGATTTTCTGCCGACAGCCGCGCTTGCGCAGGCTCAAGTGCTGCAGTGGCTGTCTTT
>SMEP01000228.1_pt1 | contig 12099 bp, 10 predicted proteins | sample 2456231 | NCBI WGS metagenome assembly SMEP01 (sample SAMN10132595, study PRJNA489261) | soil metagenome | isolation source: day1 control-silty clay loam soil ammended with raw manure from dairy cow... | place: USA | collected 2015-05-15
AGCCCATAAAAAACTGATCCTCAAGTGGCATCATGCCCAAGAAAATGGCCTTAGCGTCCCCCTGCTTGAAGCGTCTTCCTGATGAGGTTGTCGTCACTCTGTGGGGCGGGGGTGATGAGGCTGGCAATTCCTGAAAAAGCGCAAATTGCCTGTCATCAGGCGGGGGCATGCATGCTGTCGACACGGTAAGCTCTCAGATGGAAATGTGATCCATTTTACAGTATTACCCCTTTCGCGACAGCCTCTTAAAGGTAGAGGAATAGCCTTTGGAGACAGTTGCAGCCAGAGCCTTACGGCACATGGTTTTAAATCAATGGCGAGGCTCGACTGGAAAGCTGCTGATCTGCGCTGAGCATCCAATACGAAGCCGGCTCACTGACAAATTTCAGCCAGTACGCCGCTGGTGAGTTTTGCTAAATCATCAGGACTTAACTCTATTTCTAGCCCTCTGCGCCCGGCACTGACATAGATGGTGGGATAGTTTTTGGCGGATCGATCAATCACAGTTTTAAGGCGCTTCTTTTGCCCCAGTGGGCTGACCCCGCCCAGCACATAGCCTGTCGAACGCGCCACATCAGACTTATCTGCCATCACAGCCTTCTTAGCGCCGGCAGCTTTTGCGATCAGTTTCATACTCAGCATCGATGACACCGGAAGAACGCCAACAGCTAAATCCTTATTGTCGAGCAGCACAACCAAGGTTTTAAAAACCCTTTGCCCCGGCACACCCATTTTCTCGGCGGCTTCCAGCCCATAGGATTCACTGGATTCATCGTGCGAGTAGGTATGGATGTTATGGGCAACTTTGTTTTTCTTAGCGACATTGATTGCGGGGGTCATTTCGATCTCATCGTTCTAATACATAACTAAAGAGTGCGCCTTAGCGCCTACAGTAAAAACCGTTTTGCCCGGAGCGGTACTTGAGAATCTTATCATCACCCTGCCGCCAGACGAACACGTAAAAAGCGCGGACTCGCCAGTAAAAACAGCCACACAACAAGTACAAATGGAGATGTCAGAGCGGGCATTCCTAAAGGTTCCAGCGCAGCCGACATCGCAGCAAACACAATAGCCGTCACAACCACAGCCAGCAGTCCATAGGTTATAGAAGCGGTATTTACTACGAAGAAGCCGCGACTAAATACAATGGCCGTAAGGACACAATTAAAACCAAAAGCGCCAGAGTTGATCGCGGGTTCAGCAGCCCCCATCGCCCATGCAACCAGTGCCCCGACAAGTGAGCCCAAGAGTGCTGCGCCACAGACTGCACGCGAACTGATAAGCAGGCCAACGGCAAATATAATACCGGTTATGACGCTGCCCTGAAAAAACACCTGCGCAATCCCGCTAAACAAACCTTCTCCGAGGGTCGTCGCAGTAACAATACCCTCAACCGTTGCAGCTTTTGGCAGCCCCGCTGTTGGCAGAATGCCTGTGGATTGCAGTCGGCCAAAACGTGCACAGGCCAAGACAAACAATACAGTGGTTAAAACAAAGGGGGCCGTCAGCGCAGGAATGCCCCACTTATCGAGAAATGTCATTAGCGCAGACATCATGACCGTGGTGCATGCTGCAGCAAGCACAACATAGCCAAATACCAAAATGCTTGGTTCAAGAAAACACACTAATGCAATCGCCACCAGCGCACCGTTGAAGCCGAATAATCCAGCCCTGACATCGGCTCGATCTGTTCCAAGCAGGATGCCTGTCGCGGTACTCGCCAGTGTTCCAATCAGAACAGCAAAACCTGAAGCCACTGAACTGTAAAAAACACCTACAAGAAAAATCAAACCCGTATAGCTATTGTTCTGCAGCATCACCTGGCCAATGCCACGCAGCACTGAGTCCAAGAAACTGAGCGCTGAGTGCGGCGCCAGCTTGTTTGAAGTATCGAGTCCAGTAGACGACATCTTGGCCAAGAGCGCCGCAAACGCAGCGTAAATATTGACAACTTGCATAAGTATGTTCCAAGAATGGCGTTCGCTTAATGTTTGAATGAATCCGCGCCAAGAAAAGCCCGCGACTCAGTTAAGAAGTTTAACTGGCTGCCCCGTGGAAACACCACTCTTTCATCACCCTCCTGCCACGCGGGGTATGTGCTCATGATCTGTTTGAACCCTGGGTGTTCCAGCCAAGCCCTGAGCCACTGCTGTAGATGCGGATAGGGCAAGCTGTAGAAGACGCCCTGATCAACATGGGCAAACTGCCGCACAAAAGGCAGGATGCCAATATCAGCAATACTGATCTTGTCCCCCAGCAGATAGCGGTGTTGCGCCAGCAAACTGTCTAACTGCTGCAAAAACACCTCGCCTTTCTGGCGGTACTCTAGCGGGCTGAACTCGGGATAACGATCGGCGTATTTGTAGCGATCGAGCCAGTGTTTAAACTCATTATCGTTCTCTTCGATCAAGGCATTGGCGTGGGCTAAATCGGTATTTAACAAACCCTGCGGATCATTTTGCTCAAGCGCCCATTGCAGAATCTCTCGGCTTTCCTCGATAACCCGCCCCTGAGCGCGGCCCTCTGCCGCCAACTGCAACACAGGTACAGTGCCCTTAGGGCTGATCGCCAGCATCTGCTCCGGCTTATTTTTCAGCACAACCTCGCGCAGCTCGACCTGCAGCTGGGCAAATAGAATCCCAAGTCGAGCGCGCATCGCATAAGGGCAACGGCGAAAGGAGTACAAACGATGCGGTGAGAGGATCATAGTGCGCGTCCGAGAGGGTCAATTAAATCGCTGATTATAGAGGAAAAATCCTTGATCAGGGCGCAGCGCTGCCGGCCAGTGCAGGACTGCCTGAACGACCAGCCGGCATTGGCGCTATTGGTGTGTCAGTCGTTGCCCTTGTCGCCGTTAGTATTCCCCTGAGCTTGATCTTTTTTCTGCTGCACGCGAGCAAATTCTGCCAGTCGATCAGCCACCCGTCGGTTAAAGCTGTGCTCTGGGTACACCCCGTCAGCATCGGCCAGCCCTGCCTGCATCTCCGTTAGCAGCTCAATGGCCTGATCGATATGCTTGAGCGGGTACAGATTGAAGCGCCCTTCCCGCACGGCTTCGCGAACCTGCTCATTCAGCATCAGGTGCTCGACATTACTGGCAGGAAGCAAAACGCCCTGACCTTTGACGCCACCCGACTGTGCGCACACATTAAAAAAGCCCTCGATTTTCTCATTCACCCCACCCACCGCCTGAACCTCGCCGTGCTGGTTCATCGAACCGGTCACCGCCAGCGACTGCAATAAAGGTACGCCGGTAATCGCCGATAACAGCACACAGGTTTCCGCTACCGAGGCGGAATCACCCTCCACTCCAGCGTAGGACTGCTCGAAGGCCAAACTGGCCGACAGCGAAAGCTCACTCATAGGTGCATAACGGCTGGCCAGAAAACGCGATAAAATCATCACCGCCTTACTGTGAATCGGCCCACCCAGCTTAGCTTCTCGCTCAATATCCACCACCTGCCCTTTACCCGGACGCGCGGTGGCCGTTATCCGCGAGGGCTGACCAAAACGAGTGGCGCCAACTTGCAATACGGACAGACCATTGACCTGCCCCACCTGCTCACCTTGGGTGCTGATCATCACCACACCACGGCGAATGTGCTCAAGACTGCGCTCACGAATACGGCTGGCCCGATACTCGCGCTCATCAATGGCCTGCTGTACATGCTCAATACCAATGCAGTCTGCTCCTGCCTGCCCCGCCCAATGATTGGCTTCGGCCAGTAAAACACTCAGCACCCGATCATGGGCAGTCAGTTTTTTCTGGTCGCTGGCCAAACGGCTGGCATGTTCAATCACCCGCGCCACCGCAGCCTTATCCAGCACCTTTAATTTGGACGCACGCGCCATAGTGGCAATCATGCGCGCATAGAGCATGTAGCTGTCATCATCCCGCTCCAGATCGTCTTCAAAATCTGCTTCCACCTTAAACAGCTCAAGAAAGTCTGGGTCGTAATGGGACAAGAGGTAATACAACATACGCTCGCCCAGCAGCACCACCTTCAGGCTAAGCGCAATCGGCTCCGGCTGCTGACTGACCGTACTCGCCAGTCCATACAAACGTTCCAGCGATTCAATACGAATTTTACCGGAGAAAAGCACTCGCTTTAGGCTCTCCCAAGCCAGTGGTTGGCTCAGAATCCGGCGTGCATCCAGAATCAGATAGCCGCCGTTGGCGCGGTGCAGGGAGCCGGCACGAATCAGAGTAAAATCGGTATACAAGTTACCTTGGTAGGCTCTGTGCTCGATCTGCCCAGTCAGATGTTGATGGGTGGGTAGATCTTCGTACACCACTGGCGCGCCGCGGGTGTCGGCATTATCGACCAGCAGGTTGACCTTGTAGCGTTTCAGCAAGCCGTTAGACGCAGCATTTTCACTCTCCTGAAACGCCTCCGCATGTTCAACCACATCCTCACGCACGGCATCCAGATAGGCAACCACCGCAGGCAAATGAGCCCATTTCTCACGCAACTCACCCATGGGACCGCCCAGCGCCAGCTGTACCATTTCTGCATTCAGTGCATGGATACGCTCACGTACTTCCTTACGCAAACGGGGCACTTGCTGAACCGCTTGTTGCAGCTGTTTCTGCAGTTCTTCCACCTTAGCTTCGATCAGCTCTTTCTCCTCATCGGAGAGGGCTTGGTAGGCCTCGGCTTCAATCACCTCGCCATCACGCATTGGCGCAAAAGAAAACCCTTCGGGCATGCTGAGCATGGCAATATTATTGGCGTTGGCTTCTTGCTGAATAACCGACAGCGCACTCTGCTGGCGACGATTGACCTCCTCTTGCAAGGCCTGAATACGCGACTGATACGCCTCACTTTCGAAGGTTGCTGGTACCAGTATTTTCAGCTCGCTGACCAGATCACTCATGTCATTTTTGAAGACTCGACCCTGACCCGCCGGCAACTCAATGGCATTGGGTTTATCCGGCTGCGGGAAATTCAAGACATGGCACCAATCCGAAGGCACCGTCTGAGTAGCAGCGTGCGTGGCTAAAAAGCGCTTGACCAGCTCATGTTTGCCCGCACCCGTGGGCCCCAAGACAAAGAGATTAAAACCACTGGCAGCTATGCTGGCCCCAAACTCAAGCGCGCGCAGTACACGCGCTTGACCAAAGGGCAACTCAAGGTCTGCCAATTCTTCGGTGGTTACAAACGCCAGTTTTTCCAGCGGACAACGGTGGTAAATCTGCTCTTCGGTTAACGCTGCAGGTATAGCCATTCTTGCTCCTTAAAATCCCTTGCCTTGCTAGTTGTTCTGGATGCTCAGCACAAAATCGCTGGCATGGCGCACTTATCATAAAACCAATACCGCTATTGAGTGGCTTTCTCAAGGATTCACCCCAGCAGAATTCAAGCTTCATAGGCCTTACGGTAGCTGCCCTGATAATCAAAAATCCGCTCTTGCACCTGCCAGTAGTGTTTTTTCTTACGCGCAATGACAAAGTCTGGAGCCGGTAATACGGCTTGCATCGCCAGCACTTCGTCCAGCCTGCTGAATTCTTGCGGCGCTTGGCCGTTGGCTAAACGCCGACCAAAGAGCTTATTGAACACCTTGCGTTGCGCCGGCTTACTGAAATCAAAGGACTCACAGAGTTCCTCGCCATCTTCGGCGTGATAGGTGATTTTCAGTTTGCTTGTGTTATTTCTGTCATTGGCATTGAGGGTGATTCCCGCACAGCGGATCACCATAGCATCCTTGAGTTTCAGCGCATCACGCAGCTGATCATCAGGATCAATAATGGCTTTTTTACACTGCTGGCAATTGCGCGCGGCGATATCATTTTCGCTGCCGCAGTGCGGACATTCCTTAAAGCGAAAACGGTAATCACACTGCTCAGGGCGTTGCTCGTGCGCTGCTGTCTCATTTTCTTCATCCCACCCCAACAGCCCATGACAACGACGGCCGTAATGCTCAATCACTTGCCCTGCAGCGTCTGTTTTACCCCAAAAGATATTGGCAAAACCACAGCCTGGGCACAGCACCTGCACTGGCTCACTGTCGGAATTGGGTTTCTTCTCCCCCACTTCAGGGTGATACAAATTAACATTATTGCCGGTGTAATCAATGACCAAGCAGTCTTTTTTACCTTCGTCCAAACGTAAACCACGACCGACAATTTGTTGGTACAAACTGACCGACTGGGTCGGACGCAGGATGGCGATAAAGTCCACATGCGGCGCATCAAAGCCAGTGGTAAGTACCGAGACATTGACCAGATACTTTAATTGGCGCTGCTTAAAACGCTGAATCAGCGTATCCCTTTCACCCTGATCGGTCGCGCCAGTAATCAAAGCGGTCTGCTCGTGCGGCAGATAACCGGTAATTTCTTTAGCATGATCCACAGTCGCGGCAAAGATCATCACTGCTTGGCGCTCAACTGCTAACTCCATCACCTGTTCAATAATGGCGCGGGTCACGCGCTGGTGTTTACCGAGCAGCTCATTGACATCTTTTTCTGCGTATTCGCCAAAGCGGTTCTGCGCCAGCGCGGAGAAATCATATTGCGCCACAGTAGCGTCAACTAAATCAGGCTTGGTCAGATAGCCGCGGCTGATCATATAAATCAACGGCAGCTCATAAATGCAGTGCACAAAAGGCTTGTCCTCTTCACTACGGACAAAACCGCGATAGTGATAGCGATAAATCCAGCCCATGCCTAAACGATAGGGCGTGGCGGTCAGCCCTAGCACTTTTAGGCCTGTATTATGTTGCCGCAGTTGCTCAATAATCCGCTGATACTGACTGTCCTCCTCCCCGCTGACCCGGTGGCACTCATCGATGATAATCAGGGAGTATTCATCTTTGAATTGCTCAAGATTGGCCGCCACCGACTGCACACTGGCAAAAGTCACCTGATGCTGATTGTCCTTACGCTTTAATCCCGCGGAGAAAATACCGCCCTGCACGCCATAGCTTTGGTACTTGGCGTGATTTTGCTCCACCAGCTCTTTAACGTGCGTGACCACCAATATTTTACGCCGCGCCAAACGCGCCAGCTCGGCAATCACCAAACTTTTACCGGCACCGGTGGGCAAGACAATTACTGCCGAGTCAGCGGATTTGCGGAAGTGTTTTAACGTGGCAGCCACGGCTTCCTGCTGGTACGGCCGCAGTTTAAAAGGCGCATTCATGATTCAGGACTTAAGGTGATGAGAATGAAAGCAGTCATACTAACAAATCCCCTGAGCTGTTAGCCTGTCAATCAAACTATTCCGGCTGTTGAGGTGATTTTAATCTCCGGAATTTCTGCCTTTTGACAAGAGAGCTTGCAACTGATGCATGAAAATCTAACAATCCATGGCCCCGCCATCGCTGAAGAACAACTGATTGATGTCTATCGATCCACTCAGGATCAGCCTTCACCTTGGCTGGTGATCAGCGATCAAGTGATGGGCGGCGTATCCAGCGCCGAACTGCAGCAAAACGTGCGTTATGGCTCAAATTGCAGCTGTTTAGTCGGCCGCACCCGTCTGGATAACAACGGCGGCTTTGTGCAGATGAAGCTTGATATCCCGCCGAGCGAGTTGCATACGGATTACCGAGGCGTATTTATTGAGCTGTACGGCACTGCACACGACTATAACTTGCACGTCAAAACCACTCAGCTGACGCGGCCTTGGCAATCCTTTCGCTGCAGCTTAGCGGTGCAGCCGCACTGGACGCGCTTTATTCTGCCCTACGAGCAACTGCAGGCGCACCGCACCGAGGCTGAACTGCAACCTGCAACGATCAGAAGCATTGCCGTGGTGGCCATTGGTCAGGCGTTTGATGTGGATGTGTGTGTACGGCGCTTCGGTTTTTTCCGCTAACACTGGGAGAGCTTCAGTGCACAAAGCTGTCCCGCACTAGCCTAATTAAGACCGGCGACACCTTGGCTGCAAACACACATCGGCCTGTTCGTTTTCCAAACAGGCCGATGTTGTTGAGCGCGCGCTATTTATTGTATATAGAGCTGCCGCTGGCGTAGCACTGAGGTACTTTTTCTCAGACAATCAGCGCAGTTTGATCGAGCCGCCATCGGCCATCAAGGTTTGCCCAGTCATATAGCGGCTGTCATCGCTGAGTAAAAAGGCAACCACTGGAGCGATATCTTTTTGCGGATCACCAAAATAACCCAAAGGCACCCGAGCGACCGCCTCCTGATAGGCTTCAGGGTGGTTCTCCTTCCAATGCGCCACCCCTTCGGTGAGCGCCTTGGGGCAGACAACGTTCACCCGGATCTTGTCTTTAGCCCATTCATTGGCCGCCACCCGACTCAAACCACGGATGGCTTCTTTGGCCGCCGCGTAGCTGGCCTGCAACTCAAGGCCATCCAAACCTGCGCCCGAGCCAAAATTGACGATCGCACCTGCTGATTGACGCAACTGCGGATAGGCCGCTTTCATAAAGTACAAGGTCGCGTTAAAGCCTGTGTTGAAAGACAATGCCCAATCATCGGGCGTCAGCTCCAACAGCGGTTTCTGGCGGGAGGCATGGGCGTTGTTCACCAGCCCCGTCAGCTTGCCAAATTTAGCTACGGCTAAATTCACAGCCTCGCTGGCCACTGATTCTTTGGAGATATCGCCATTGAGAAAGACAATTCGCTGCGGATGACTCTGCTCTATTGCCCGTCCGGCAGCTGCATTGATATCCACCGCAACCACAGCGGCACCGCGTGCAACCAATTCCAGAGTTATCGCAGCGCCGATACCCGCCGCGCCACCTGTGACAATAACCACCTGACCGTCTAAACCACTCATATGCTTAACCTCCAATGTGATAGTGAATGCCCTGATACCAGCGGCTGTGCTGCCGCCAAAATAAAAAACCACGCGTTGAAAGTTTGTATTTAATGCTTTTTGGACAATTTAGCTGGCTTTAAGCCTCACTCTTAAATCTGAGGGCGAGAGGTACAGTAGGGTGCGACCCTCTTTTGTTTGCAGTAATAATTTATCTTTTACTAACGCGTTTAAATACGTTCTAGCTGTATTGCCGGAAATCACATAGGCGCTTGCGATTTCTTTTACCGTAAATATTCTTCCTGGCTCTTTCGTCGCTTTTTTCAAGATGTCTTTTTGTACAAAATTAAGAGCATTATATTTGGACTTTTCCAACAGCTCTATAACTTGATTAAACTCATCCGTTTTCACTCGCAAGTACTGTTTTAGCTCATCGAAAGCAGCAAGAATAATATCCAACTGAAAATCAATAAAATAAGTCAGATCATTTTGATCTTTTTCTGTATAAACATAAGACAACTCATAGCCTCTAGGATCATCTTTAAGTAATTTACTGATAGAAACATACTTAAATAAATCATACTCATTTTTTAACATAAACCAATAAAATAAAGCTCTTGCTGTTCTGCCATTACCATCACGAAACGGATGCTCATAACCCAGCATAAAATGAAGAATGATTGCTTTGATCACAGGGGCAATAAATACGCCACCCGCCAACCCCTTATGCGCTTCGTTTGCAAAGCTGCAAAGTCGCTGAAGCCGCTCTGGAATTAATGTATAGCAGGGTGGTTGATGAGCAATCACACCTCTATCATCTTCTACATATATATCATTATCCGTTCTAAACTCACCTGGTACGACATTATTCTCAGTCGTATTCTGTGTCGCTATCCGATGAAACTCCAAGATTAAATCTATGCTCAAATCTTCTGTCTTAACTTTTTCTGCATACCTCAACAAAAAGTAATTATTTAAAATCATTCTTTCATCTTCATCGACAGGCTCACGCTCATCCTCAAGCATTTTTTTAGCAACCTCTCTTGTCGTGGATGCCCCTTCTAACTGAGCACTAGTGATGGCCTCTTCCATCATTAAAGATGAAACTAGAAATTTTCGTTGAATATGATCTGAAGCAACATTGCCAGCAACAGCCCCGACACTACCGCCAGCAGTTTTTATGACGTGATGCAGCTTAGCTTCCATAGAGTGTGGCGTTGTATATGAAAACAGGTCACCTTTTTCATCGGCAAGCTGAATATACTTTGCAGCCATTACCCTCTTAAACTTAATAACAGACCAAATTTTCTTTGCATCTTTCTGCGGGACGCGCCATTTAAGTCGACTCCAATGCAGGTATCTACCTTTTTCATCCGTTTCATTATATTGGGACATAAATGGCTGAACTTCTGCATAGTCAAAAGTCGCCATATCGAATTGAGGAGCCCTTTCTACACTGGGTTTAGCCATATAACTCAAATTCCAAAAATTTCGTTTAAGAAAAATTGATCATGGCATCAGAGCTAAATATGTCAAGTTTTATCGCAGAAAACGCGTCACGCCCAGCACCACTGCGATCCACGCCACAATCGCCAAACGCAGAAAAGACGCACGACACAGGTTCATCCGTACGCTGGTCAATCGCTGTGGTGAAATCCACGAAAGCGATATAAATGCGGCTCAGAACATTCTTGCGCTCGGGCATGGCCGTCTCGTTGTAACAATTCCCGTTCTTTAGGGCGTGAAGGATGTCAACACTCAAAGACGCCAATACAGCCACAGCTGCAAACGATGCCAAGTGGCCAAGCGCGCACGCCCTTTAGCCATAAGAATGCTGGCTTACAGCCCATCATGACCTTTACTCATGTAGCAGCTGAAATAAGATCATTTCTATTCATGTCAGTATCCACGTATAAATGTATCCATTCTCAACTCTAAACTGCTAGAGCAATTATTAATGAGCTATAAACAAGAACAAGCACTGCAGACGACTGACCAAGCACCTCAGTAAGTCGCACAACAGCAGGCTTGCCTTCAGGTTTTATCGCACCAATTGGATACCAGAGCATCATGGCTAACGACTTTATCTTCGCGATCAACAGCATTGATTTCGATGAAAACTATCATCCCTCAGACAACACCCGAGCGACGACCAACTTTGCGAATTTGGCCCGTGGCGAGAGCCGCCAGCAGAACTTGCGCAATACCTTAGCGATGATCAACAACCGTTTTAATGCCTTAGCGCACTGGGATAACCCCAAAGGCGATCGTTATTCTGTTGAGCTCGATATCATTTCTGTCGAGATGAAAATTGATCATCTCGGCACTGAAAGCAGCTTTCCTGCAATTGAAGTCTTGCAGACCACTGTTGTTGATCACCTCAGCAACAAACGCATCGAAGGCATGGTCGGCAATAACTTTTCTTCTTATGTGCGCGATTATGATTTTAGCGTATTGCTAAAAGAGCATAACAAAGGCCAAGCTGAGTTCAGCGTGCCGGCTGATTTTGGCGAGTTGCATGGCAATCTGTTCAAAAGCTTTATCAACTCAGCCACCTATCAAGAAAACTTTACCAAGCTACCGGTGATCTGCCTCAGCGTTTCAGATAACAAGGTGTATGACAGAACGGGCAACCAGCACCCTATCCTTGGCTTAGAATACCAGCCCAATGAATCTTCTTTAACTGAACAATATTTCAACAAGATGGGCTTAGAAGTGCGCTACTTTATGCCGCCCAACAGCGTCGCTCCTCTGGCGTTCCACTTTTTTGGTGATTTGCTCAGTGATTACACAGACCTTGAACTGATCAGCACCATTAGCACCATGGAGTCTTTTCAGAGAATTTATCGTCCTGAAATTTATAATGCCAACGCGGCGGCTGGACACTGCTACCAACCCAGCTTAAACAACCAAGATCATTCCTTAACGCAAATTGTGTATGACCGCGAAGAACGCAACAGGCTTGCGACTGAGCAAGGGCTATTTACTGAAAACCACTTTATCAAACCCTACCAAGCCTTACTTGAGCAATGGTCAGCTCAATACGCTGCCTGAATTTGAGTTGTATCTCTTACAAGAATTGAATACGGAATCCACTATGAGCATTTTACTACCCACATCCACAGCAGGCAGCCTGCCTAAACCCTCTTGGTTAGCCGAGCCTGAGACCATTTGGTCGGCTTGGCGCTTAGAAGGCGAGGCATTAATTGAAGGTAAGCAGGATGCTTTACGGGTCTGGTTGCACGAGCAGCAACAGGCAGGGATTGATATTGTCAGTGATGGCGAGCAAACCCGCCAACACTTTGTCACCACTTTTATTGAACACTTAGATGGCGTTGATTTTACCAAGCGTAAAACAGTTAAAATCCGT
>SMEP01000476.1_pt1 | contig 12062 bp, 10 predicted proteins | sample 2456231 | NCBI WGS metagenome assembly SMEP01 (sample SAMN10132595, study PRJNA489261) | soil metagenome | isolation source: day1 control-silty clay loam soil ammended with raw manure from dairy cow... | place: USA | collected 2015-05-15
CAGTGGCTATCTGTTTGACACCTTGACCCAAAGCCGTAGCGGCCTGGATCTGCGTCATGTGCGTCAGGTCATGCTGTTTATTGCGCTGGGCATTTATTTTTTGCTGTGCTGGCGTAAAGTAGGCCAGACCCTGCCCATGAAGACCTGGAACATCCGTCTGATTGGTGAGCAAGGCCATATTCCTGCCCTGCGCACCCTGCTGCTGCGTTATATTCTGCTATGGCCCCTGCCCTTGCTGGGTGCTTTGCTTGTTCAGCTTTTGTCTGTCTATACAGGCTATGCGTCCACGGATCTACTTATCGTGTTTACGCCTTTTCTGAACTTTATCTGGACCTGGTTCGACAAAGACCAGCAGTTCCTGCATGACCGCCTTAGCAAGACCCGTCTGATCGATGCGCGCCCTACCCGTGTTACTTCGGCAGCCACCTGAACAGGCAGGCTGCCTCTTCATTTTTTAGTAGTACAGCAAAGTCATGACTGACATCTTAAAAAAATACCTGTTCGCCGACCAAAGCACACGAGCCCAGATGGTTCATCTGGAACAAGCCTGGCAAACGGGTCTGGAACACCAGCACTACCCAGCCTGCATTCGTGATTTGTTGGGCGAGCTGGTCGCCGCTTCAGTACTCTTGGCAGGCAACCTCAAATTTGAGGGCTCCTTGATTTTACAAATTCAAGGCGATGGCCCGATTGCGCTGCTCGTTGTGGAATGCACGTCGGACATGGATATCCGTGCGACGGTGTCCCTACGCGAAAACCAACCTGTACCCCAGTCCGGCACCCTGCAGAGCTTGCTGAACCCGCAAGGTCAGGGCCGCTTTACGGTCGTACTGGCTCCACGTCAAAGCAGCAAGGATTTTCGCCCCTACCAAGGCGTAGTCCCCCTGGAAGGCGAGACAGTGGCCGAGGTTCTGCAAACCTATATGCGTACGTCCGAGCAACTGGACACTCACCTGTGGCTGGCCGCCGACGAAAACCGCTGTGCGGGTCTACTGTTGCAACGCATCCCTCCACAAGGAGGCCACAGCCTGGCACAGAACCTGGACACTTGGGAACGCGCGCTGGCCCTGGGCTCCACTGTTCAAAGTCAGGAACTGCTGCAACTAGATAGCGATACCTTGATTCATCGCCTGTTCTGGGAAGAGGACCTGCAAGTCTTTGAACCGCAAGCCGTACGCTGGCATTGCCCCTGTTCCCGTCAACGTGTCAGCAATATGTTGCGCATGCTGGGCCGGGAAGAAATAGAACAGGCAAGCCGTATCAGTACGATGCCATTGATTGTGCTTCTCTGTTTGTCGACAAGGGCGATACACAGCCCGGTGACGACACGCTGCACTAAGGCGGAAGACACAGGGAGACTACGCAAGTATTAGCCCTTCTATCGACCTGAACAGCACTCAGCCATGATGGCAACATCATGGCTGATTTTTCTTCTTCATCCCATCGGCAGGCAGGTCTGGCGGGCTCCCATCTTACAGGAGCCCTGCTGGCTATTCTTCTGCTCAGTTGGCTAGTGCTGGACGTACTCACGCTGTACTCGCTGCGTGTCCGTCTACAGCATGGCCTACTCCATGCCGCTCGTCAGGCCAGCGTGCATCAGGCCCGTCCAGAGACCATTGCCCAATCGTTTAGCCAGACGCTGTCCGCCGCCAAGGTGTCACCTCACGATCAATGGCAACTACAGATCCTGTCGCCTTCTACCCAGGCCTTCAAGCAGCACGGCAGGCCTTCCAAACAGCATGCAGGACGCCGAGCCATAACCCAGGGATGGCAAGCCCTGCAAAACGAGCAAGCGGGCCCCCACAACCCCAGTATCTATCAGGCCAACATCCTGCATTTGTACCTGTTGTACGCCCATAAACCCGGCCCACTTTCCTTGATGCGTTTGCTACCCAAACTCCCTGCCAGCGTACCCAATCCTATGGGCCCTGCTGCTGTTTGGCTACGTCTGGAAATTAAACACCCCATGCAGTCTGATGCGGTGCAATGGGATGATCTGGCTGATGGTCGGGTGATCTATGCCCAACACGCAGAAAATCAAGCCATCTTGCCCGTAGCCCATACAGCATGGCCCGCCACCTTGGACTCCACGGACAAACCTGCCTTGGATGGAGATAGTCCCCTTCCGCATTGGGATAACAGTAGCCCCGGGGCACAAGACGGCTCCCTCCCGTCAGAGCCGCCTGGAAACCCGCTACACCCAAAGGAAAGCGCAGCAGACCCAGAGGCCCCGAATCCTGCCTGCTACTAGCGCCTGGTACTCTGCATTTCACCCGCTGTCTGGCAAAGCCTCACAAATCAACAGGCACGCACCAACCTGGATGAATCATCCGAAAATAAAGAGGGAGAAAAATCAGACATTGACCGGCTCAGTGAGCCGTTCCTGCAGCGCCTTGCGCGCTGCCAATTATCAAGGGTGAGCTGCGGTGGAGCCCACTGAACCACCCGGAGGCACAATCTGCACAAAGATTTCGCCTTCACGCATCATGCCAAACTCGCTACGGGCGCGCTCTTCAACGGCGTGAGTCCCAGAGCGTAAATCCTGCACTTCGGCCAGCAACGCGTTATTACGAGCCGTCAGCGCTTCATTAGTTTCTTTCTGCGCAACCAACCTGGTCTGCATTTGCCGAACATCCAGCCAGCCGCCTTTACCCCACCAGAGAGCGTAATGGGTTACCAAGGTTAAACAGAGCAGGAGCAGGACAATAAGGCGCATGGTGATGTAAGAACCGGGTCTCTCGACCCGGTTCATCAAACAGAATTAGCGCAGATTATAGAACGCTTCGCGACCTGGGAAGGTAGCAACTTCAGCCAATTCTTCTTCAATACGCAACAACTGATTGTACTTGGCCATACGATCTGAACGGGACAAAGAGCCTGTTTTAATCTGCATAGCGTTTGTTGCCACAGCGATATCCGCAATGGTGGAGTCTTCTGTTTCGCCCGAGCGGTGCGAGATCACAGCGGTGTAACCAGCGCGTTTGGCCATTTCAATGGCAGCAAAGGTTTCGGTCAGGGTACCAATCTGGTTGATCTTGATCAGGATCGAATTAGCAATGCCCAGATCAATGCCTTTTTTCAGGATCTTGGTATTGGTAACAAACAAATCGTCACCCACCAACTGAATTTTGTCGCCCAGTTTCTGGCTCAGAATGCGCCAGCCATCCCAGTCGTCTTCGGCCATACCATCTTCAATGGAGATGATGGGGTACTTGTCGCACCAGTTCGCCAACAGATTGGCAAAGTCCTCGGAGCTCAGGGTCACGCCGCCCTCACCAGCCAAGTGGTATTTGCCGTCGCGGTAGAACTCGGAGGCAGCGCAATCCAATGCCAAAGCGATCTGGGTACCAGCTTCGTAGCCTGCTTGCTCAATAGCGCGCAAAATCAGTTCGATAGCGGCTTCATGGTTAGCCACGTTAGGCGCAAAACCACCTTCGTCACCCACTGCCGTGGACATGCCCTGATCGTGAATCAGACCTTTCAGTGCGTGGAAAACCTCTGCACCCATGCGCAGCGATTCGCGAAAGCTCTTCGCGCCCACGGGCATGATCATGAACTCTTGCAAGTCCAGAGTGTTGTTGGCGTGTGCACCACCGTTGATGACGTTCATCATGGGCACAGGCATGGCCATCGCACCACTGCCACCGAAGTAGCGGTACAGGGACAGGCCAGAATCATCCGCAGCGGCACGAGCCACTGCCATACTGGCGGCCAACATCGCGTTAGCGCCCAGACGGCTCTTGTCTTCAGTGCCGTCCAGCTCGATCAGGGTGCGATCGATAAAGGTTTGTTCTTGAGCATCCAAGCCCATCAAGGCTTCGGAGATTTCAGTGTTCAGGTTCTCGACCGCACGCAAAACACCTTTGCCCAGGTAACGGCTCTTGTCACCATCGCGCAGCTCCAATGCCTCGCGAGCGCCAGTGGATGCACCTGAAGGAACGGATGCACGCCCCATAGCGCCCGACTCGAGCAATACATCACACTCCACCGTTGGATTACCACGGGAGTCCAGAATCTCGCGGCCAATAATATCTACGATTGCACTCATGATTTTGACAGTCCTGCCTGAAGTAGCATTAAGCTAGATAAGTTAAACAATCCTGCTGCCGGGCGTATCGCCGTAAACCAAGCTGAAAATCAGTTTGAAAAGGCGCCTTGCCTGGAAGTCGAAAAGATCAGCAAGCGCGACAGCTATAGTGCAATCAGCGCCCCCTGCCCTCCTGCTAAAACAGGATTGTACCTGCCCATGACACAGCCGTGCCATGTCTGGTTCCGAAAATTGAACCGGCACCTGTTTATTATCACCAGAAATTCCAAGACTAGGCCGCGTATCTGTAAATACAAAAAGTACCGATACGTCTCAAAGTAAATCTTTGTCGGCCGCTTTCAACAAGGCGCTTTCCCAATTCCCCAGCAAGCTAATCAACTGCGACAAGTCCTGGTCGGAGAAGTCCTGCAACATAGCTTCCACCAAACGGCGACGCCGCGGTAAGGTAGCCTCGACCAATTCATAGCCAGCAGGGCTTAAGCGAACATTGGTCAGCCTATTGTCTTGCTCATCAGTGAAACGTTCGATCAGGCCCAGGGACTCTATGCTTTTGAGTTGGCGCGTCACAGCAGCCGGATCAATACGCAACAAACGCACCAATTGCTTTTGCGACAGACAACCGTCTTCTTGATGCAAACAGATCAGAATGCGCCAGCGCGACAATGGCATGCCCAATTGTTGGTCAAACGCGGCAATCAGACTGCGATACGTGCGCCCCAGTTGCTGAGCGGCTTGAAGTTGTGGAAGTTCATTCATCATGTTCAAGACTGTTCTTGACGATTAAATCGTATGGGCGGCACTTTGCGTACCCAGTAAAAACACCAGACTATCAACACCAGGGTAATGGCCATCCCCATATTGACGGCATGCGCCAGGGCATCACGGGCCAAGCCCAGATAAAGCGGTCCATTTTGCCCGGCCTGCTCCAGAAACTGCGCCTGCTGACTCACACTCATCAAGATCTGCGGGTCTTGCAGTATGTCGACTACATTGCTGGGTAATGCAGTCAATTGCGTGCGGATGGCTTCACCATATTGGTAATTGATCAGGGTACCGACGACAGCCGTTCCCAACATGCCCCCCACCATGCGCATGGACTGTAGCATGGCGGTAGCGATGCCCAGCATGGAGCGTTCCACAATTTCCTGCGCAAAAACCGTCAGATTCGGCATGATGCACCCTACGCCTGTCCCGGCCAACGTGGCGTACAGCACAAAGTACCAGTACGGATCACTTTTTTTGATGAACACCATGCCCAAACAAGCAATACTCAAGAGCACCAAACCCAGATACAGCATCCTGTTGGGGTGACGCAGGCGAGTAATGGTACGGCCATTGATAATGCTGCCCACGGTAATGAACACCACCAACGGTGTAATCAGCAAACCAGCAGTTTGTGGCCGCAGACCATAACCACCTTGCAGCAGCAAGGGAGCATAGAACAGCAGTGCGAACAGAATAAAACCCAGCCCGGCAGACAGGATCAGCAGTGACAACTGGGCAGGACTACTGAACAAGACCAGTGGCAAAAGCGGTTCAGCTACCCGGCGCTCCCACACCACCAAGAGTGCAAACGCCCCCAAGCTGCACAGTCCCAGCAAGACCATTACATAGCTGCCGCCATAGTGAGGCAGCAACTCGACTAAGAGCTGGATACAGGCCAGGCCTACCATCAAGAGAAAGGCTCCCAGCCAATCCAAGCTCACTTTAGTCTGCCGAAAATGCCGGATCTGCGGCAGATACCGGTAAGCAAAATACAGACTCAACAGGCCAACGGGCAAATTCACATAGAATACCGAGCGCCAGCCATAGTGCTCAGTCAAAAAGCCACCCAGAAAAGGGCCTATGCCATTGGCAATACCAAAAGACGCACTGAGCATCACCTGCCAGCGCAAGCGCACTCGCGGGTCAGGAAACAGATCGGGCACACAGGCAAAGGCCGTGCCTACTAACATCCCCCCCGCTATTCCTTGCAGGGCACGGGCCAGCACCAGCTGCAACATACTTTGCGCCATGCCACAGAGCACGGATGCCAAGGTAAACAAGACAATAGACACCAGCACAAAACGCCGGCGTCCGTAGAAATCCCCCAAGCGACCAAAAATAGGTATGGTAATCACCGAGGTCAGCAAATACGCCGTTGCCACCCAGGCGTACAGTTCAAAACCATGCAGCTCCGACACAATGGTGGGCAAGGCTGTCCCCACCACCGTCTGATCAATCGCCACCAACATCACCACAAAACACAGCCCCATCATCGCCAGAATGGATTCAGTGACTGATAAAACCCGCCCTGGCGTTTTTTGCGGTTCTTCCGATACATTTGCCATTTTCATTGACCATGCAATTATTGCCTAGTCAATGATTTTACGAGAGAGATAAAAACCTGACAAGCACAGCCTGAATCAACGTTTGACGAGCGATCTCGGTACACAATAGCGATCCGGAAGAAAGCATGGCTTTCCAATAGAATCCGCCCCACAGGAAAACGGCATGAATATCATGATTATTGGCGCCAGCATGGGTCTGGGACGCGCATTGATGGACGGTTTGGCCCAGGATGGCAACACACTGTATGGCGTGGCTAGACGGCTACCCAACTCGTCAAGTAGCCCCCTGACGCCAGACCCCCGCGCCAAACAGCACTGGATCAGCTCCGACTTGTCCCAGCCAGATGCGGCCGGCCAACTGGGAGCCGCCTGCCCCGACTCGCTGGACGTACTGATCTATAACCTGGGAATTTGGGAAGACACCGCCTTCAGTCCGGAATACGATTTTCTGTCTCAAAGCGATCAAGCCATTCGCAGTCTGGTCAATGTGAACCTGACCGGAGCTTTACTGACCATACGTCATCTCTTGCCCCATTTGCTACGTAGCAAGCAGCCACGCTTGATTCTGACTGGCTCAACCTCAGGTCTGCGCCAAAGCGGTCGTCCTGAGGTGGCGTTTGGAGCCACCAAATTTGCCTTGAATGGCCTGGCAGACAGTCTGCGCGAAGGCTATAGAGATCAAGGACTGGCCGTCAGTTGCTTGCAACTGGGCTATTTGAATACGGCTGATGGCCTGGATGTTCCCCTGCAAGCAGCCGCCGCACGCGACCAGGGCGAAACTATCCCTGTCCACGATGTACTGACAATAATACGTAGCCTGCTGCAACTATCTCCCGCAAGTTTCATACGCGAACTGGTCTTGCCTGCCCTACGCGATCCACGTTTTTAATCTGTAGATCCTGCTCGTCCATCATGATCCGCTTGCAGGAAAAAAAGAGGGACAGGCTGGCTGGATCCCAAGCCTTGCCCTTTGCAAGCATCCAGCAACACACTGATCCGTGTTCACTGGCTTCATCGCATTCAGGTGCCTGACGGCCGCTATCTTCCTATTTCGTGCAGCCATAAAAAAGGAGTGTTTGCACACTCCCTTTTACTAGCCGTAAAACGTGGCATAACCCGTTTTTACAGACCCTGAACCACGTACATGGTCATCTTGGCAGCCCCCTCACGCGCCTGGCGGGCACGGCGGTACTCTTCAGAGTCATGGAAAGCCTGGGCTTGTTCCAAGGTTTCAAACTCCATGACCACCGTACGCAAAGGCGCATTGCCTTCCAGGGTCACTGTCTCGCCACCGCGCACCAGCACTTTCACATTATGGGTTTTCATCGCAATAGACGAAAACTCCTGATACTGCTTGTACTGCTCAGGGTTGGTCACTTCAACGTTGGCAATCAAAAATGCGGGCATACCGTCTCCAATAACACTTAATAGCCGTGCTTCAAGGCACCGCTGTTCTTAACAATCGAGTCGAGCTGCTGCAAGGTCCGCAGCAAATCTGCCATTTCGCTTAGCGGCACGGCATTGGGGCCGTCAGACAGCGCTTTCTCAGGGTTAGGGTGCGTCTCCATGAATATGCCCGCAACACCTGCCGCAATCGCTGCACGCGCCAGCACCGGCACAAATTCGCGCTGTCCGCCCGAGGTCGTGCCTTGTCCACCAGGAAGCTGGACCGAGTGAGTGGCATCAAACACAACCGGGCAGTCTGTGGCGCGCATAATCGCCAAAGAGCGCATGTCCGACACCAGGTTGTTATAGCCAAACGAAGCACCACGCTCACAGACCATAATGGTGGAGCCATCACCACCCATTTCTATCGCAGCGGCACGTGCTTTTGCCACCACCTGCACCATATCCTGAGGCGCCAGAAACTGGCCCTTCTTGATATTCACAGGTTTCAGGGTAGCGGCACACGCCTGGATAAAGTCGGTCTGGCGGCACAAAAAAGCCGGTGTTTGCAGCACATCCACCACGGCAGCCACATCATCGACCTGATCTTTGTCGTGCACATCGGTCAGGACCGGTACTTTGTAGTGTGAACGCACATCGGCCAAAATCTGCAGACCTTCCGCCATACCGGGGCCACGGTAAGACTTGTCCGAACTCCGGTTGGCCTTGTCAAACGAGCTTTTGTAGATAAAGGGGATGCCCAAGGCCGAGGTAATCTCGGCGAGCTGGCCCGCTGTATCAAACGCCATTTGACGCGATTCAATCACACAAGGGCCTGCGATCAGAAAAAAGGGCCGATCCAGGCCAACGTCGTAACCGCATAAATCCATAATAGACCTCGTTTCAGTATTGCTGCATTCTCCCACATTCCTGAAATACAGAGAATGAAAAAGCCCGCTTCACGCGGGCCTTTTCAGTCATACCAAATTATCAAGCCGACTTTTTCTGGCGTTCCAGAGCCGCTTTGATATAGCTGGTAAACAGCGGATGGCCATCGCGTGGCGTAGAGGTGAATTCCGGATGGAATTGCACACCCATAAACCAAGGATGATCAGGCAGTTCCATGATTTCTGGCAGGTTCTCGGTAGGAGTACGAGCCGAAATCACCATGCCCACTTCTTCCAGACGTGGCACGTACAAGGTGTTGACCTCGAAACGGTGACGGTGGCGCTCGTTCACTTCAGGGCCATAAATAGCTTCTGCACGCGAACCAGGTTTAACCGGGCAACGCTGAGCACCCTTACGCATGGTGCCACCCAGGTCCGAAGCACCATCACGATGCTCAACCTTGCCTTCACGGTCAGCCCATTCGGTAATCAAGGCCACAACCGGATGGACGGCTGAGGGATCAAACTCGGTAGAGTTCGCACCCACCAGATTACCCACATTGCGGGCAAACTCGACCACGGCCAATTGCATACCCAGGCAGATACCCAAGAATGGCACGCCGTTTTCACGAGCGTACTGAATGGCGCGAATCTTGCCTTCCGTGCCACGCTTGCCAAAGCCGCCTGGAACCAAAATGGCATCCAGACCGTTCAGGCAATCGGTACCTTCGTTCTCGATCACTTCCGAGTCCAGGTATTCGATCTTGATACGGGTACGTGTATGAATACCAGCGTGAACCAGAGCTTCGCTAAGCGACTTGTACGATTCAGTCAGGTCAACATATTTGCCGACCATCCCAATGCGCACTTCGTGTTCTGGGTTTTCCAGGGCCTGTACCAGACGATCCCACATGGAAAGATCAGCCGGTGGTGGTGACAGGGACAGCGCATCGCACACCAGATTGTCCAGACCTTGCTTATGCAGCATCGCTGGAATCTTGTAGATGGAATCCGAATCCCAAACCGAGATCACGGCGTCCATAGGCACGTTGGAGAACAGCGAGATTTTGGCCAGTTCGTCATCAGGAATGATGCGATCCGCACGGCACAGCAAAGCGTGAGGGTGAATACCGATTTCACGCAACTTTTGCACCGAGTGCTGGGTAGGCTTGGTCTTGAGTTCGCCAGCCGAGGCGATGAACGGTACCAAGGTCAGGTGAACAAAAGCCGTGTTGTTGCGGCCCAGACGCAGATTCATCTGGCGGGCTGCTTCCAGGAACGGTTGGGATTCAATATCGCCTACCGTGCCGCCGATCTCGACAATGGCAACATCGGCCTCGCCATTGTAAGCAGCCTTGGCGCCACGAATGATGAAGTCTTGGATTTCGTTAGTGATGTGCGGGATAACCTGCACGGTCTTGCCCAGATAGTCGCCGCGCCGCTCTTTGCGCAGGACTGATTCATAAATCTGGCCCGTGGTGAAGTTGTTGACCTTGCGCATGCGAGCAGAAATAAATCGCTCGTAGTGGCCAAGATCCAGGTCGGTTTCCGCACCATCCTCTGTAACAAACACTTCACCGTGCTGGAAGGGGCTCATGGTGCCCGGATCTACGTTGATGTAGGGATCCAGCTTGAGCATAGTCACGCGCAAACCGCGGGACTCCAGGATGGCAGCCAGGGATGCAGCCGCAATACCTTTGCCCAGGGAGGACACAACGCCTCCCGTTACGAATACATATTTGGTGGTCATTATAAAAGGCGCCTGAGGTCAAATCAGGCGGCATTTCACTGCGGAAATACCACTTGACCTTGCAACTATTAGCAGCTGCGGGGCTGGGGATCAAATCGCCCGTGTCCTTTGCTCAAGCCAGTTACGAGCATCACCTTGAACACGGGGCAAGAGGCGTTCGCGCACCTGCTGATGATATTCATTGAGCCAGTTACGCTCTGCGGTGCTAAGGAGTGAGGCATCTATACAACGCGTATCGATGGGGCACAGCGTCAGAGTTTCAAAACGCAAAAACTGCCCGTACTCACTGCGCATGGCCGGTACGGCTGCCACCAGATTCTCGATACGGATGCCCCACTGCCCAGGCCGGTACAGCCCAGGCTCATTGGACGTAATCATGCCCGCACGCAAAGCAGAATGCGGGCCAATGCGACCGCGCCAGGAAATGGATTGCGGGCCTTCATGCACATTCATGAAGTAACCCACGCCGTGACCTGTCCCGTGACCAAAGTCCAGGCCCTGCTCCCACAAGGGTTGACGTGCCAGCACATCAATTTGCTGACCGGCAATGCCTTCCGGGAACACCAGCATGGATAAGGAGACCATGCCCTTGAGGACCAGCGTGAAATCACGAATCTGCTCGGCAGACACCTTGCCTACCGGCACGACACGGGTAATGTCGGTCGTCCCACCCTGATATTGCCCGCCCGAATCGATCAGCAACAAACCATCACCTTCGATACGGGCGTGAGACTGTTGGGTAGCCTGATAGTGCGGCATGGCCCCATTTGCGTTATAGGCCGCAATCGTGCCAAAGCTGGGGCTGACAAAGCCTTGTTGGCGAGCACGTGCCGCGCAGATATGTTCGTCTACGTCCAGCTCGTTCACGTCGCTTTGCTGTTCAAACCAGGCAAAAAATTCGCACAAAGCAGCGCCGTCTTTTTCCATGGTTTCACGCACATGAGCCAGCTCGGCATCGGTTTTGCAGGACTTGAGCAATTGAGCAGGGTTGATGTACTCGACTACCTTCAAATGAGCCGCCAGCTGGGCCGCCCAGGCGGTCGTGCGTGCCATATCCAGCAGGATAGGCATGGACGCTGGCAAGGCGCGCATAAAGGAAAGCAGTTCTGTGTAGCCTTGAACTTGCACACCATCCAGGGCCAAGGCTTCCTGAATACCAGCCGACAATTTTTCGCTATCGACAAACAAGAAAGCCTGATCCGGGCCAATCAGCAGATAAGACAGAAACACCGGGTTGTACGACACATCACTGCCGCGCAGATTCAAAGTCCAGGCAATATCATCCAGGGCGCTAAGCAAATGCCAGTGAGCACCCTGCTCTTGCATGCCGGCGCGGGTACTGTTCAGATTTTCCTGACGAGTACGACACGCAAAGGGAGGCACGTGCTGGACAACCTGCCCCACAGGGGGAGCTGGCCGGTCTGCCCAGATTGGGCTGAGCAAGTCGGCTTCCAGCACCCACTCCAGTTCTTGCTCGTGCGTCGCTTTTTTCCAAGCCAGCAAACTTTGCGCCGAGACCGACTGGCTATCCAAAGACACGCGCGACTTGGCCGACAAGTTCTCGGCCAGCCAGTCTGCCGGTTCGGGCACTCCTGTATCGCCAGCGCGCTGCAATTGAATGCCGCTACCCTCCAGTTCCTTGGCCGCCTGCTCCCAATAGC
>SMEP01000229.1_pt1 | contig 12054 bp, 13 predicted proteins | sample 2456231 | NCBI WGS metagenome assembly SMEP01 (sample SAMN10132595, study PRJNA489261) | soil metagenome | isolation source: day1 control-silty clay loam soil ammended with raw manure from dairy cow... | place: USA | collected 2015-05-15
ACTGATTCACGAATTGGGCCGCAAGGCCCAGTCAACTATGGAGACATCCCCTTATGCACCCCCGTTTTGAGCGCTTTATCCAAGGGATGAATGAATTAACTGCTCGTCCCGCAGTGGGCGAAGCGGATATTTTGCGCGATGGCCGTGTGCTGCTGGGCGAGCTGGTCGCCCAGGATGACTGGCTGGCACCGGAGTACACCCAGCCCCATCCGCAGTTTTATCAGCAGTATTTGCTGTACTGCTGTCCGCAGGAACGTTTTTCCGTGGTCAGTTTTGTGTGGGGGCCGGGTCAGAAGACGCCTATTCACGACCATACTGTGTGGGGTTTGATCGGTATGTTGCGTGGTGCCGAGCGCTCCCGACCTTTTGATCGTGATCCCCACACCGGGCAGATGACCGAAGAAGAAACACAGACGCTGGAGCCGGGCGTCGTGGAAGTGGTATCACCCTCGGTGGGTGATATACACGAGGTCTCCAATGTGTACGATGACCAGGTCTCCATCAGCATTCACGTCTATGGGGCCGACATAGGCAAGGTGCGCCGTCACGTGTTTGACCCGCACACTGGGCAGGCCAAGGAGTTTGTGTCGGGCTATGCCAAGCCTGCCACTGTCTGACCTAATTGGCATTGCCCGGTAAATGACCAATTCGGGCACCAATAATCATTTCCTGGATCCAACGATAGAGCAACACGGAGTAATTGCGCTGGGCGACCTTCTCGTCTAGCGCATGATTGCTGTCTGCCAGTACTCGGTGGGTCAGGGAATGAGCCTGGCTAAAGGCTTGTCGGTAAGTGAGCAAGGTCTGGCGGGGAATCAGCTCATCGTTCTCCGCTTCAAACAACAACACATCTCCCTTGAATTTGGAGCAGGCGTGCAGGGCCCGATTCTCTGTCGGGGTATGAGTTTGCAGACGATAATCCTGTAGCAATTCACGGTTGAACTGGTCTTTGGGCGATAGCCAATCATCGTCGGGATAGAGGGCTGGGGCCAGCAGGCTGAGCCAGCGTATCGAACGAAATTCGCTTAACAGGCAGGCCAGGTAGGCCCCGTAACTATGACCCACGATGGCGATAGAGCTGTCATCGACCATAGGATGGCTACACAAGGTATCGAAGGCTGCGCATATATCCTGTAAGTTTTGGGCCCGGGTCACCTTTTCGCGGTCCTGCTGGGTGGCGTTGTGCCCGGCCAAATCAAAAGTCAGACAAATGCACCCCATCCCCGCAATGGTGTGGGCCCGCTTAAGATCAAAGCGTTGGCTGCCGCCCCAGCCGTGAACAAACAGGATGCCCGGGATCGGCGACTGAGGAACTAGCAGGCGAGCGTCCAGTCGTTCATGGGGCAACGTGATCGAGGTATTGAAAATTTCAGTACTCATGATGACATAGGGCCGCAAAATCGGGCCAGATAAGAGTTGGTCTCTTTGTGAAGGCTATATAGATGAGACGAGTTCTTCACGGAGCTGGCATTGTCGACATAGCGCTCGCGCGTCCAGGCATGAGCGTGGTCAAGTTCAGGGTGATCTTGCAGGGTGCGCATGGCTAGTATCTCTGCAATAGAGGCCCCGCCGAAACGCCAGGAGTGCTCCAGAACCCCGGCTTTGTGTTGTCCGCGCGCATTTTTCCCGACAATAACATCGTAGTTGCGCCGGGAGGCATACAACTGTGGAAAAGCCCGGCTGATGCTGTTTTCATAGTTCAGAGTGATTTCGACCAGGTGCTGAATGCGCTCCATACCCGAAAGTTTGAACAACTGCTGAAATCCGCCTCGAACCAGAAGTAAAGTGGTCCCGCCGTAAACGGACTCTTGCATCAAATTGTTGGTTTGATGCTGTGTGCCGACATAAGAGAAAAGTTGTTCGCCAATTTGAGTTTGGCCGATGCTGAAGGTCTGGCTATCGAGCAGGTTTTCCTCCAGTACCAAACCATGCTTCAGTTGTTCTTTCCAGGTAGACAGGCTTAGCAGTTCTTCCAGATCCTGCCGGCTGTAGATCACCTTTTGGTCTTTGCCCGCATTACTTTTGGCCAGCTTGACTCGTATACCTGCTTGGCCCTCTTGGTCTAGCAGGCTCATGGTGCGCAGCGCATCGCTGGCTGAAAACGTGCTGTAGCCCGGCAGGACGTAGTGACGTAAGGACAGAGGCAAGTCATTGTCCCAGCCTTCAGGTCTATCCATCTCAGAATGGGGCAGGGGATGAGCGACGGCTTTATGGGCCAAAAAATCATAGGGCACGACGCCGCCATATAGTTGGGCCGCGTTGTTAATACCCAATTGCTGAGCCTGGGCCAAACTTAAGGTATACAGGGGCAGATAATACGTATCCGCTGGTGCCGGCTTTATCTGGTCTTCATAGGCAAGATAGACCCTTGATAGATCCAGTAGCTGTGCCAGTTCTCTGCCCATAAACTCCAGCCCTTGAACTGCGCCTTGGTCGCAGCCTTTAGTGGGCAAGCTGATTTGTAAGGAGGACTCGGGCGCGGAGGTGAGAATCTTGCTCATGGGGCCATCCTTTAAAAAGGGTGAAGGTATCAGTGCTTTAGGGCGCCGCGATCTGGCTGCCAGCGGGCGACGGTAATACTGGGTCAGAGAAAAAGCGTGTCTCCAGCAAGCTGGTTTGCAACAGGACAAGCAGGTCTGTGGGCTGCGGCAAGGAAAATTGGGCTGCGCTGGCTGGTTCAGGAGCGCCAATGCGTATGCTCAGGCCGCCGCATTGGTTCACAAAATCAAAGGCAGCTTCATCGGTCAAGTCGTCGCCGATCATGATGGGTTTGCGTTCGGCAAAGGTAGGCAAACTTTGGGCACGGGCCAGTGCTTGTCCCTTGTCGAACCCGCTCATTCGTAGCTCGATGACGCAGTGCCCCCGGATCAGCTCAAAACCTGGGTACTCCAAACACAGCACGCGAAGCTCGGCCGCCAATGCATCACTCAGTTCAGGTCGTTGTCGAAAATGCACTGCCACCCCATGCGATTTTCTTTCCATCCAGACCAAGGGGTAAGGGTGTATCAGGGCGGCTACCGAGCGGGACAGACTATGGTGCTCGGCCGGATTGACAGGGATGTTCCAGCATTCCTGACCATCGGCGTCATACATGGCGGCACCATGACTGCTGATCATGGCTAAGGGCAGTTTGGTGCAGGCCATGTGCAAGCTGGCGTAGTCACGACCTGAAATTACGGCGACAGCGCCGTCGCAGGCTGCATGCAGATTGAGTAGCAAGCCTGCTGTACTAGGTGGCAGAAACACCTGGTCGGGCCGGGCGGCCAACGGGACAAGCGTACCGTCCAGGTCCAGAAATAGAGCAGCGTGGTCTAACTGGATCGCATTATTCATGTCAGCTTCCTGGGTAGCCCGTAATGGGGAGCACGACGCCGGTTAGATAGCTGGCCGTGATTGGGCTGGCCAGATAGACATAGGCAGGTGCCAGCTCTTCGGGCTGCGCAGGGCGTCCAAAAACAGTGTCCACGCCAAAGTCCGGAATTTTTTCGGCCGGCGAATCGGCTGGGTTCAGAGGCGTCCAGACAGGGCCGGGGGCAACAGCGTTGACACGTATACCCTTGGGGGCCAAGTTGGCTGCCAGGGAATAGGTGAAGGCAATAATGGCCCCTTTGGTACTGGAATAATCCAACAAGTGAGCGGCTCCGCGTAAGGCGGTGACCGAGCTGGTGTTAATGATGGCGTCACCGGCATGGAAATGCGGCAGGCAAGCCTGGGCCATATAGATGTAGCCATAGATATTGGTGCGGAAGGTTTCATTCAGCCGCTCTGGTGTCAAATCCAGTAGAGATTGCGCATGTTCTTGAAATCCGGCGTTATTGACCAGAATGTTCAGGTGCCCAAATCGATCCAGTACATGCTCAATAGCTTGTTGGCAAAATTCGGGATCTTTCACATCACCACGTAGCGTTAAACACTCGCGGCCCTCTGCTTCCACGGCCAAGCGGGTCTGTCCGGCGTCTTCGTCTTCATGCAGATAGACGATTGCCACATCGGCTCCTTCACGTGCATAAAGCACCGCAACGGCTCTGCCTATGCCGGAGTCCCCTCCGGTAATAATGGCCACTTTGCCTTCCAGTTTGCCGCTGCCTTTATAGCTGGAGGACTCATAACGTGGGGCGGGAATGAGATCCCCTTCGCAGCCAGGCTTTTCCAGATGCTGCTGCGGTAACGGAGGGGTGGGGTAATCACTCCCAGGATGGTTGCTGTGATGAGTGACGGGTTCGGTATGGCCGCTCCCGTGTTTGTCCTTCTGATCCTGCTGCTCTTGCAGGTGTCGTTGTTCTTCCACTGTTTCGCGCCTTGTCATAAAAGCTCCTGAAGTATGCAAAGAAAGGGGCGCGGCGCCCCTCAGAGCACCACGCCACTTAGGACTCAGCTGCTGCCTAGCGTCGCTGGTCCTGGGTGGCCTTGCCCCCCTTGGCACCGGCTTCGCGTGCCTCTTCGGAGTTGAATTCGTGAGCCGTGCCCTTCTCATGGGCGGCTCGGCCTCCCTTGGCACCGGCTTCGCGAGCTTCCTCGGAGTTGAACTCGTGTGCTGTGCCGCGTTCATGGGCTACACGGCCACCTTTGGCACCTGCTTCACGTGCTTCTTCAGAATTGAATTCGTGCGCTGTACCTTTATCGTGAGCGGCTCGCCCACCTTCTGCCGCAATCTCACGTTGCTTCTTATCATCCATGGAGGCAAAGCCACGTTGATCTTTGTGATCCTGATTGTCTGTGTGCTTAGTCATATAACTCTCCTTGAGAAAGAACACCAATCCCATGATTGGTTATGACTCATCCAGCACAAAGCGTGCCTGGCTTTCGGGGCACTGGTTGAGGAACACAAATTGCTGCATCTGGAGACTGTTTTTCTAGGAGAGTGATGATGGCCTCAATGACGTGGTGGGGGTGGTTACTGTTGCTGCTGGCCGGCTGGGCGGTGCTGCTGGTGGTTCATTATTTGGGCGGCAAATTAATCGAGCGAGTTGTCTCGCCAGAGCATTTCCTGGGTTTTTTCTGTGATCGGATACGTTGGCCGTCGCGTTTGTTTTTCTTGGTGGTGTTTTTGCGCGTTTGTATTCCGTTGGCGCCCATCCCCGCCAAATGGCAGTCTTATCTAATTGTCGGGGCCATGGTAGTGCTGATTTTTTGTACCACCTGGATGCTGATGAGCGCAGTAGACGCCTTGTTTCAGGTCGTGGTGGCACGCCATCCCCTGAATGTGTCAGACAACTTGCGCTCCCGTCAGGTCTACACCCAGGCGCGTGTTCTGGCACGCAGTGTGCAGTTCTTGCTGGTCTTGCTAGGCCTGTCGTTCGTCTTGTTGGTCTTGCCCGGTGCCCGTCAGATTGGCACCAGCTTGCTGGCGTCGGCTGGGGTGGCTGGACTGGTAGCCGGTATTGCGGCCCGGCCCGTGCTGGGAAATTTTATTGCCGGTTTGCAGATCGCCTTTACTCAACCTATACGTATTGATGACGTGGTGATTGTGGATGGGGAGTGGGGCAGGATAGAAGAGATCACAGCGACCTATGTGGTCGTTCGCGTGTGGGACGAACGTCGTTTGATCGTACCCTTGCAGTGGTTTGTAGAAACGGTGTTTCAGAATTGGACCCGCCGCAGCGCCTCTTTGTTGGGCACCGTATTTCTGTGGGTGGATTACAACGTGGACATGAAAGGGCTGAACGTCGCTTTCAAAGCGGTGTGTGACGACTCCGAGCTGTGGGATAAACGTGTACAGGTGTTGCAAGTGACTGATAGTAACGAATGGGGAATGCAGCTGCGTTTTCTGGTCAGTGCGACCGATTCAGGCCGTTTGTTCGATTTGCGCTGTCTGTTGCGAGAGCGCTTAGTGGCCTATTTAAGCCAGCACCAACCAGATGCTTTCGTACGTTTCAGGACGCTGGAAGCTCAGCCAGAGGGGCATGCTCCTGGTTGGATCGACGACGGGCGCTAAGGTCGCTCAGAAACTGTTCGCACCATTGCTTCAGGTCGTGGTGACGCAGCTGTGATAATAAACACTGATGGCGGCTGCGGCGCTCGGCTAAGGGCATGGTCAACGCCTCATACAGGCTGTGGGCGGTGGCATCGGCATCGAATGGGTTGACTGCTATATAACCGTCCTGCAGCGACTGTGCTGCGCCGGTAAAGGAAGACAAAACCAGAACGCCGGGATCAGCCGGATCCTGAGCGGCCACATACTCTTTTGCCACCAGATTCATGCCATCGCGAATGGGAGAGATATATCCCACACGAGCGCGACGTAACATGCGCATCAGATGGCCGGCAGGAAACGCCCGATTCATGTACACAATCGGACTCCATCCAGGTGTAGCGTAGTGTCCATTTATTTGGCCCGCTAAACTCTCCAGCTCTTCACGCATCAATTGGTAGTCGTGGATATCGCTGCGGGTAGAGGGAGCAATTTGGACATAGCTGGTTTGCCCGTGGAGCGTAGGGTAACAGCGCAACAAGGTTTCAAAGGTACGTAAGCGCTGGGCCAGCCCCTTGGTGTAGTCCAGCCTGTCCACGCTGATAACGGTGTCTGGCGCGCTCATGGACCCCACGGTTGAGCCTTGGTCGCCCCAAGACGGGGCGCAGGCTAAGGATTGAACCAGATCCACATCGATGCTGATGGGGTAGACCGCGGTCTTGCTGCGATCGGCACTCTTGTTCCTGACTGCAAGTGGGGCGGGTGCCAAGGTCTGCAGAGCGGTATTAAGGGCAACAAGATCACTGGGGCTTTGGACACCAATCTGATCGTACTGATGCAGCATGGGCAACCATTGTTCATAACGCGGTATGGCCCGCAGGATTTCCGGGCAGGGAAAAGGCGTGTGAAAGAACAGGCCGATGGCTTGCTGCATTCCTTGCTCACGACAAAAGTGGGCCAAAGGCATCAAGTGGTAGTCATGAACCCAAATCACGTCGTCCTCATCAGCGATCTGGCAGAGATAAGATGCGATCTGCCGGTTGATCTCCAGGTATTGGTGATAGTGATGAGTCTGAAAGCTCATCAGGTCCAGCCGGTAATGAAACGCAGGCCAAAGGCAGGTATTGGCGTAACCGCAGTAGAACTGTTCATACTGCTCGTGGCTAAAAGAGAAAGTAGCGGCGTGATAGCTGCCCCGATCTTCCGAATGCAGCGAACCAGCTTGGGAGTCGCACTGACCATTCCACCCCAGCCAAATACCCTGCACGTGCTGATGCTTCAACAGTTGATCTACTGCGACGGCCAGTCCCCCTGTGCAAGGTTGCTCCGAACTGGCCACGCGGACTGACACCACAATGATTTTGCTCATGCTGATTCTCTCTTTATTGTTAAGGGAAGTCCCATTGGAGATTCAGCAAATTGTGTGCCCACTCAGTTCAGGAAGGTGTGCTGATGCTCACTGAGAGCGCGCAACCGGGCGCGTTGCAGACGCTCGCGGGCGTTGGGTATGCCTAGCTGCAGCCGATACTTGGTGACGGTCCGTTTAGATAAATCGACACTGTCTTTACGCAGGGCCTGGTGCAGTTCGACATCACTTAGCGGAGCCTGGTTGGACTCGCTGGCAATCAGGCGGCGTATTTGTTCTTTGACCAAAGCGGTGGAGCAACTGCCGCCGAAATCCGTCTCCAATTCGCCAGAAAAAAAATGTCGAAAGCTCAAGGTACCAAAAGGCGTACTCATATATTTGTTGGCTGTGGCTCTGGAAATGGTCGACTGATGTAGCCCCAGTTCCTGGGCGAGATCACCAATGCGTAGAGGCTGTAAAGCTTGTTCCCCCAGTTCGAAAAACAGGCTCTGGCGCTGAACGATGAGTTGCGCTACTCGGCATACGGTACTTCGCCGCATGTGCAGGCTGTCCGCCAGCCAGCGCGCCTGTGTCAGGACGCTTTGCAAAGCACGGTTGTGCTGTGTGCGAGCCTGTTGCTCGAACGCAGCAGCATATTCTTGATGAATGCGCACGCGCGGCAGACTGCGTGAGTCAGCCAGCACCTGCCATTGTTGACCATCCCGATAAACATGCACGTCCGGGATGATCGCCTGACGCAGCGGTTGAAGGTAGGCCAAGCCCGGGTTGGGATTCAGGCTTTGCAATTCACGCACGATTTGATGAAAGAGTGGGTCGGAAAGATGTAGCCGAGTCTGCACTGCCTTCCAGTCACCTTGTGCCAATGCGGGTAGCTCAGTAGTCACCAGCATGAGCAGCGGAGGCTTGAGCGCGGGGTTGATTGTCTGGTTCGCATTGATTTGCAGGCGCAGCGCTTCCTCCAGGGAGCGTGCGCCAGTACCAGGAATGGACAGCGACTGGACCAGCGCCAGGGCGGTTTCCCATTCTGCTTTAGGAACTGGCTCATAGCCCGAGGGCAAGAGGTCTTCAAAGCGCTCGCGTAAATACCCGTTGTCATCCAGCGCGTTCACGATCAGGGCACACAAGGCTTGGCAACGTTCGCTGGTGTGACTTAAGCGCACATGCTCCATGATTTGCTCGTCCCGAGTGTACAGAACCTTGCCCATCTCCGTGTCCAGGGGAGCCGGAAATTGAGAGCGCTCGCTCGATAGTGGGCGGGCGGCACCCTCACGAACGTAGATAACAGGCTCGACATCGGGGCTAGGCTCGAGTAACGGATTCTCTTGCAAGCTCGCCTGTAGAAGCTCCTGCAGCTCCTGCACGGAAAGCTGCAAAATCTGTGCGGACTGTTGCAGTCGTTGCGAGAGGTTTTGCTGAATCTGTAGCTGTGGAACCATTTCGAGCTTCATGGCGCAGTCTCCTTATAACTTGTGATTGCAATAGATTATTTCCATTATTCGATTGCCCTGCGTAATGGGGCTTCACGCTATATCTAGCAAGTTGTGTGCCTGTTCATAGGCCAGAGGGCAGCGGTACGGTCTTTGCTGGAAGATCACCAAGACCTTGCCGGCGTTTTTATGGACTCAGGACGGTGGGGATTTCTGTGTGTAAACAGCAGTGGTTAAAGGGGGTATGCAATGCGATTACGTCACATGATGTGTTTGGCCTTGGCAGCGGGTTTGATTGTGGGTTTGAGCATCCGTAGCAGTTATGCACTTGAGCTATTTTCTCCTGACAAGGGGTTTATGAAGGACGCTGCTCAGTCCGGACTATTTGAAGTGCAAGCAGCCAACCTGGCTTTGGAGCGCAGTAAAAACGCACGAGTCACTGATTTTGCTCAGATGATGGTCAATGACCATAAGCAACTGGCTCAAGAGCTGGGGGCGTTGGCTCGATCCCGAGAGGTAGAGTTGCCCACAACGCCAAGCATGATGCAGAAAGGCAAACTGTCTTTGCTCAAGGGAGTAGAGGGGGATCAATTCAATGACGAGTACGCCACGGTAGCGGCGGTGAAGGCCCACGAAGATACGATCAAGTTATTCGAGGACTACGTCAAACAGGGCAAAGATAAGGAAGTCATGGGTTTTGCGCAGGACGCCTTGCCCTTGTTACGCCAACACCTGCAACACGCTCATACCCTGGCGGATTCTATGAAATCTCCCGTGGCTCAATAAGTTTTTCTACCATTTGTCCGGTCTGTGCAGCGCACGCCGGGCAGGTCTCTACAGCATCGGGTCAGCCTCCATATTGATGTCTACCTGGTCGGTATTGCTTAGCACGTAACTGCGTAGCAAAGCATTGCGTAGCTGACGAATATTGCCCGGCCAGTGATAGTGTTTGATCTCTTTCATGCTCGCTAGGCTCAGAGACTTGTTTTGCAGATGTTCTTGGTTCAATTGCTCAACCAGATGCTGGGCAATGAGAACGGCATCATCGCCCCGCTCACGCAAGGGCGGGATCTGAATAGGGAAGACACCCAGCCGATAATACAAATCTTCGCGCAGTTTTTTGTCGTCAATAGCGCGCATGGGCGGGCGGTTGGTGGCAGCAATGATGCGAGCATCGTGTTTGATCAACTGATCCCCGCCAACCTTCATATATTCCCCATTTTCAAGGGCGCGCAGCAGCTTGGTTTGGGCATCGATCGGCATTTCCGTGATCTCGTCCAAAAACAATGTGCCTTGGTCGGCGAGTTCAAAATAGCCTTGGCGGTTTCGTTCGGCTCCTGTAAAACTGCCTTTTTCGTGGCCGAACAATTCGCTTTCAATCAACTGTTCAGAGATAGCGGAGCAATTAATGGGCACATAAGCATGGTCTTTGCGGGCGCTACAACGGTGGATCGCTCGGGCAGCCAGTTCTTTGCCGGTCCCGCTCTCGCCAATCAGCAGTACAGGTAGATCGGTACGGGCTACCTTGCTGATTTCGTTATAGAGTTTTTCCATGGGGACGGAGCGGCCGACAAATTCGGCAAAATCATAGTGTTGAATGGTTTGACAGGTCCAGGAGCCATTCTGGTGTTTGGCTTTCAATTGCTCCAGCAGGCGGCGTAACTGGACCTGCTCATCGTCAGCGTTGTCCAAGATGGGCAGGGTATAACTTTCCAGGGTTTCCACTCCGATGCGACGGCTAAGTTCCTGGGCCTGCAGCGCGCTTGCGCCAGGGCCAAACAGCAGGGCGTCAGGTGTTTTTTGGTGGTAGCGGATCAGAGCGGCTTCTGGGGTTGCGGCAGCAATGGCGGAAAAATTCATCTGTCGCGCCAGTGCCAGAAATAGGCTGATAAAAGCTGGATCCGTCTCTAGCAGTAACAGGTGGGGCATTCTTTTCCCTCTGCAGTTAAATGACGTTAAGGGAGCATCTTTTGACCTATCCTAGCCATGACCTGGCGCTCGACTCGTTACTAGATATGGCATGCAAGGGCTAGCCAAGGCCCTGAAAAACGTGGTCAGGCGCGTCCCCATGCCTTGCTGTGATATGGCGGTTTTTTTCGTTTAGTTATGTCCGCATTCAAATTACACATCTGTTTACGTGCTAGTCGCGGATTGATTGGATGCCACCATGGGGTACAGCGTCTAGGGAGCCGCGAAGTGGCTGCCCGGCAAAAAGGGTTAGCCAGAACGGCCCCTAAAGCCGGGGCGGCTGAGTCACATCAATCCATTGCGCGCGGGTCAGATCGGCCAGGCGCTGTGGAGTGATGCGCACCGCAGAATTAATAGAGCCTGCTGCAGGCAAGACGGTGTCGTAGTCCTGCAAGGACAAATCGCAGTAGATCTCCAAGGGAGTGGCCAGACCAAAGGGGCAGACGCCCCCAACAGGGTGGCCCGTCAAGGTTTCGGTGCTTTCCAGATCCAGCATTTTTACGCGCGTACCAAAGGCGGTGCGCAGCTTCTTGTTGTCCAGACGGGCATCGCCGCGCGCGACCAATAGCACCACTTTATCGCCCACTTTCAGACTCAGTGTTTTGGCAATTTGCCCAGGCTCAACCTGATGGACTTGTGCGGCCAGCACGACGGTTGCTGTGCTTTCGGTGGTTTCAATTACCTGAATATCAGCCGCGTGTTCGTTAAAAAACTGTTTGACGGAATCAAGACTCATGATGGATCGGACTAATTAGTGTGTTTTGTTAAACTTTTTTGCTAGTGCCAAGTCTTAGTCAAGTGCATGAGTGTGTCAACCAGAGCGCCGTGGCGCTGTAAAACAGGACTGTAATTGTGATTAAACCTTTATTGTTGACGGCCAGCTTGATGGCCTTCAGTTCCATGGCGCTGGCAGAGGGTCCTGCTATTACGATGTATCAGGATCCTAACTGTGGCTGTTGCGAAGGGTGGGCGCAGCACATGCGTGATGAGGGCTTTGAGGTAAAAGAGGTCAAAGTCGTGAAGATTCAAGATGTGAAGCGGCTTTTGAGGGTGCCGGAGAACCTGGAGTCTTGTCACACGGCGATGGTTGAAAAAACTGGGCAACTGATTGAAGGTCATGTGCCAGCCAAGGTCGTGAGACGCATGATGGAAGATAGAAGTGTGTCAGGCGTTGCCGCCCCTGGGATGCCGGCTAATTCACCCGGAATGGGCCAGTTGGACGGCAATCTGGTTACGGTGGACTTTAATGGACGTCCTTACTCGCGCGACTGAAGTCAGTCACGAAACGGGTGGCATGCAGATACACGAAACTACATTGAGAAACTTGTAAGCTGCAGCCGCTCTTGTCATGATGACCGTTCATTGACTCTGTTTAGGAGGTT
>SMEP01000230.1_pt1 | contig 12023 bp, 13 predicted proteins | sample 2456231 | NCBI WGS metagenome assembly SMEP01 (sample SAMN10132595, study PRJNA489261) | soil metagenome | isolation source: day1 control-silty clay loam soil ammended with raw manure from dairy cow... | place: USA | collected 2015-05-15
TTGCCCAATGGCTTGGCTTGGTCAGCTGATGGCAGCACGTTGTTTTTTGTAGATTCGGTCGCCTGCGCCATCTTTAAAGCTGACTACTCTTTAGAGAACGACGAGCTAAGGACGGTAACCCTGTTTGCACGGACTCCGGTGGAACTAGGCCGCCCCGATGGCATCGCACTGGATCAGGCAGGAGATTTGTGGGTTTGCCAATTCAATGGCGCGTGCCTGCTGCACTATGACAGTAAGGGGCATTTGATTGATCGCGTCGCCATGCCGGTACCGCGTCCCACCAGTTGTTGCTTTGGCGGGCCTGGCCTGAACACTTTGTTCATCACCACGGCACGCCTTGCCATGACACCTGCGGAGTTGGAGCAATACCCACAGGCCGGCAATCTATATGTCCTTAACCCTGAAGTCAGTGGCGTGGCACGTCACTTGTTTAAACAATAAGCTGCGCCTCAGGCCAAAGTCGTGCACCACACTCTGACACAGATCGACCACCGGCTTAGCTCTGCCCCACCATCACTACCGACCAAGACTTAAGGTATTTCTTGATTTTTCTAAGTGCCATCCACAAAAATTTCATCCGCAGCGTTGCTGGTTACCGCTATGATCGGGATAAAATCCGATTCATAGCAAAAAACTATACTTACACTAAAATCATTTGATTTAACTATTTCGACTAAGGCAAGTAGACTGATCTCAACTTCTTAAAACGACCCGCTGCCCTGAGCTGGGTCAGCTTCCACGGAGATTCACAATGAACAACAAAACCCTGACGACCGCTGCCGGCCGCCCTGTTGAGGAGAATCAGAACTCCATGACAGCCGGACCTCGTGGCCCCGTCCTAATGCAGGATTTTTGGTTACTGGAAAAGCTGGCTCACTTTGACCGCGAACGCATTCCCGAACGCGTGGTGCATGCCAAGGGTTCAGGCGCTTTCGGTACCTTTACCGTAACGCACGACATCAGCCAGTACAGCATGGCCAAGGTTTTCAAACCTGGCAGCAGCACCCCCGTTTTCTTACGTTTTTCCACCGTAGCGGGTGAATTAGGAGCCGCCGATGCAGAACGCGACGTTCGAGGATTTGCCCTCAAGTTCTATACCGAAGACGGAAACTGGGACTTGGTGGGCAATAACACTCCTGTCTTCTTTATACGGGATCCACTGAAATTCCCTGACTTCATTCATACCCAAAAACGCGACCCGCGCAGCCACCTGCGCAATATGAGCGCGGCCTGGGATTTCTGGTCCCTGTCGCCCGAGTCCCTGCACCAGGTCACCATCTTGATGAGCGACCGTGGCTTGCCCTGTAACCTGCGTCAGCAACATGGTTTCGGCTCGCACACCTACAGCCTGATCAACGACAAGGGGCAGCGCCACTGGGTGAAGTTCCACTTCAAATCCCAGCAAGGCATTGCCAACTACACCAATGCGCAAGCAGCCAATGTAGTCGGCCAGGACCGTGAAAGCTCGCAGCGCGATCTGTACGAGAACATCGAGAAAGGCAACTTCCCACGCTGGGCGCTGCGTATCCAGATCATGACCGAGGAGCAGGCCCGCAGTTACCACATCAACCCCTTTGACGTGACCAAGGTCTGGCCGCATGGCGACTTCCCGCTGATCGATGTAGGCACGCTGGAGTTGAACGAGAACCCTACGAACTACTTCGCCCAAGTTGAACAAGCCGCCTTTACCCCGGCCAACCTGGTGCCCGGTATCGGCCACTCGCCAGATCGTATGCTGCAAGGCCGTATTTTTTCCTACGGCGATACTCAGCGCTACCGTCTGGGCGTGAACCACGGCCTGTTGCCCGTCAATGCACCGCGTTGCCCGTTCCAGCACAGTTACCACCGCGATGGTGCCATGCGTACCGGCGACAATGCGGGCGGCACCATCAACTACGAGCCCAACAGCCAAGGTGAATGGCAACAGGCCCCACGCAGTGAACCGCCTCTGGCGCTGGACGGCCAGCCTGCGGACCACTGGGATCACCGCGTGGACGATGATTACTACTCGCAGCCAGGCAATCTGTTCCGCCTGTTCAACGACGAGGAAAAACAGCGTCTGTTCAGCAATATTGCTGACGCCATGGCCGGTGTTCCCAAGGAAATCATCGAGCGCCAGCTGGGCCACTTCACCAAAGCCGACCCCGCTTATGGTGCCGGTGTGCAGGCAGAACTGACAAAACGCGGTCAGCTTTAAACCCTGATCGGGCTTTTTAAGTCATAAAAGGATCGGTCCTCCAATCTACAATCGGGGGGGCCGATTTTTTTTGCACTGGCCCAGCCTTCCTCCTACCGAGCCTCAGACATGAAATTTGGCTACACCATTATCTACGTTCCCGATGTCAGCCAGGCGCTGGACTACTTCAACCGGGCTTTTGGTCTATCCACCAAAATGCTGCATGAAACCGGGCTGTACGGCGAACTGGAAACCGGCCAAACCACCCTGGCCTTCGCGGGGGAAATGCTGGCCTATATGAACTACCCCAAAGGTCATTTGTCGACCCACGCGTCGGACATTCCACTAGCAATCGAAATTGCCTTGGTCTGCGACGATGTTCCTGCTGCCCATGCTCAAGCAATTGCGGAAGGGGGCACAGAACTGGCCCCCCCTCAGGACAAGCCCTGGGGACAGGTTGTGTCTTATGTACAAACGCCCGAGCGCATCGTGGTGGAGTTGTGCACACCCGTTAAATAAAGGCGTAGGCGGGTCTGCGCTGCCCGCCTACGCCTTGCATCGGCTTGGCCGCCGCTCCCGCGGGGGCTGTCCATACACCAGACATCAGCCCCCCAGTACCTAGTGACTAACACCAGTACTTGGGCCAAGCCTTCTTGTGACCCATGTTATTGATCAACAGGGCAATCACTACCAGGACGATCGAGCCCAGCAAAGACGGCACGAACAGGTAAGACCACGAGGCCTCACCCGCCAGCAAAATCACCAAGGGGTCCGCCCCAGCAGGAGCATGCAAGGTACGGCTAGCATGCATCAAGGCAATCGCCAGACCCACTGCCAAGCCCATCTCAACAGGCCCCGCGCCCACATATTTTGCAATCACCACCCCCACCAAACTGGCAATAAAATGCCCACCGATCACGCTGCGTGGCTGTGCCAAGGGCGAATCCGGCGCGGCAAAAAGCAGGGCGCAGCTGGCTCCAAACGGGGCCATCATCAAGGGCAATCCAAATTGCTGCGTTAGATAGGCGATCACCATAATCCCTATGGTCCCACCCAAAAACCCGAGCAAAATCTGTCTGCTGTGAGGCCGTGGTGGCAAAGCTCCGCCCCCTTGAATTCGAGAAAAAATAACGCGCATGCAAAAGCTCCAGAGGAAAGTAGACCGATCGGTCTATCTACTGGCGTGTACAATAGTGGCTCGTGAGCATGCTGTCAAACCTTATGCAGCCTATCTGTTGAGTCACCAAGCATGAAAAACACTAAGCGCGACACTATTCTGGAAACCGCTCTGCGTCTGTTTAGCCAATACGGTTATGGCAATGTGGGGATTGAGCGGATCATCTCCGAATCCGATGTGGCCCGCATGACGGTCTACAAACAATTCGGCACCAAAGACGGCTTGATCAAGGAAACGCTGGAACTGCGCCACCGCAAGTTCATGGAAGACTTGCTGCGCTACCTGGAACCGCATGAGCATTACCCGGACAAGATTCTGGCGCTCTTTAACTGGCATCAGGCGTGGTTTCAGTCCCCCGATTTTCATGGCTGTATGTTCATCAAAGCCTCGGAAGAATTCTCTGCGGTCAATCCGCAACCTTGTGCCATTGCACAGGAGCATAAGTTGGCTGTATTGGCTTTGATTGAAGCCATCTTGCAAGAGCCATTTGGGGACAGAGCGCATCAACAGGCCTTGTTGATTTTTATCTGCCTGGAAGGGCTGATCGTGCATGCCAATATGTTCCCCGGCAAGAATCTGACCCAAGAGGTTTTCCAGGCATTGGGGCCTTTGCTGAAACTTTAAGCAGGGCGCCCAGAAACAAAAAACGCCAGCATACTTTGCTGGCGTTTTTGTTGACTGCGTAAATGTCTGGGCGTCATTTCAAAGCAGGGCGCTTAGCCATGTTTATAGGCTTTCAAGCGCCACGAAAGTAGCACGATTCAGCTTATGGCTTAGCAGGCAAGACAACGGGCGCTGCCAGCAAACCAGCGGACACAAAGGCGATGATTTGCTCAAGAATCTCATCGGTATTGTTGGGATCACAAATGCCTGGGGCCAACTCTTCCAGCCGATGGGTATCTGAGAAAGCATACATATACGCCCCAATCATCAACACCATACGCCAATACACATCTTTGGCCTGCAGCTCGGGCAAAATATCTTCCAGAATGTGGACGTAGGCGCGCGTGGAGCCATCGTAGGCTTCATTACGCAGCTTGTAAGAGATTTCGGCCGGCTCGGTGTGCAAACGTGCTTGCAGCCGCAAAAACCGCCTGCCTCCCGGCGTCTCCCGCAGGGCAATCGTAGGGGCTAAAAAGGCTCGTACAACATCATCCACCAAGATCTTGTCGTCCCTGTCCCGCAGCGCATTCAAACGCCGCAAACGCTCATCGGAAATGGTTTTACCGCGGCGGATAAACACCGCTTCAAACAAGCCGTACTTGGACCCGAAGTAGTAATTAATCAAGGCTTGAGTAACGGCTGCCTTTTGAGCGATCACGCGCAATGTCGTTCCGGCGTAGCCCGTCTCGGAAAACTCTTCCTCGGCAGCGTCCAGAATCCGTTCTGACGTGTTGTCACCTACTCCCTCGGGGCGTCCGGGCTTATCCCGCTTGACCCAAGAGCTCTCTGACGACGAAGTTACACGGCCCATATTTGCCTCAAAATTTGATTCATACCCATCTACACGCTAAGCGAGCTTTTCTACGCGACGTCGTGCCCGATGCACAGAACCATTGCGTGTAGCCCAACGCAAAACCGAGGCGACGCTGTTAACAAACTGGCGGCGCCACCATACGGATGCAGCACTGGGCCTATGTTCAAAACAGGCTTGCGCCCACTTTGGCAAGGTATCCAGCGCAGCGAGCAAAAACACTTTGGCAACCCATGCCTTTGCGCCCCGGAACAAGGTATGCGATGACATTAAAATTGTAGCCACTTCCTGAGTCCGCGCATCAACCTGTAATTGCGCCGCCGGTTGAGCAAATAACGCTCTCAAGGCTGACGCATCCATTACCAGGCCATCCGCACCCAGCATCACTGCCACCTTCGAATACTGCGCCACATACCGATCCTGTTGCTCGGGAGCCAGCTTGGCATTACGCCAGCGCATATGGGACTCCAGAAAACAATAGGCCTGCGTGTGATGCACCCAGCGCAGCAACTCCGGATCATTGGCATCGTAGGGCGTGCCGTCAGGCAAAACGCCATGTACGTGCGCATGTACCCGCCGCACCAGATCAATACAACGCTCTGCCTGATTAGTTCCCGCATAACTGACTGCTGATATGAACTGCGCGGTTCGACTGAGCCGGCCCTGCATATCCTGCCGGAAGCTGGAATGATCCCAGACACCGGCCAATACACGCGGGTCCAGCATCTGCAAACACAATGCCGCAATGCCCCCCAGCATCATAGAGGTAAAGTCGGCGTGCACTTCCCACACAGCAGATTGTGGGCCAAACAGACCAGGGTCACCCGGCGGCGTAGTGAAGTCCACCGGACTGCCTTGCAGACCGGTGATGAGGTGAATCTGGTTTTCAACATACTGACGCAAGACGCTTCCCCCGGTCCCACCCATTAAACCTGTAATGCTTTAGGCTGAAAATCAGTAGCATTATATGAATAAACCCAGTCCGTCTTGATGCCGCCGGCATGCGGATTTTTCTTCTGCTGTTCGCGATACTCGGCATCCCGCTTGGCTTTAGCCTGAGCGTCAGACAAGTGATACGTGCGGCCCCGCTCACGTGCCTCAAGCTGCACCCGGCTGGTACGTGGCAGGCGCTCTGCTTCGTAAAGCGACAAGGCCGTACTCAGATCATCGGGCAAAGCTGCCAAGGCGACGGCCAAGACATACGCATCCTCAATAGCCATGGCCGCACCTTGGGACAGGAAGGGCAACATAGGATGGGCTGCGTCCCCCAGCAGCGTGACACGGCCTTCAGACCATTTGATCATCGGGTCACGGTCAAACAAGCCCCAGCGATACACATCCGTCACGCGCTCGAACAGTTTGACGATATTAGGATGCCAGTCTTTGAAATCCTCCAGCATTTCCTGCTGGGTACTGCGGGCGTTCCAGGACTCCTCAACCCAACTGGCGGTTTCATTGACCGCCACAATATTGACGGCTTTGCCCCCATTAACGTAGTAGGTCACGACATGGCTTTTGGGTCCTAACCAGAAGGAGGATTCGGGGGCTACAAAATCGGGCATTTCATCAAAAGGCACGACGGCCCGATAGCACATATTGCCGGTAAATTTCGGTTCCTCTTCGCCAAAAATGGCCCGACGTATCTCCGACCGCACGCCGTCCGCCCCCACAATCAAATCCGCTTCAAAACAAGACCCGTCAGCAAAATGCGCAACCGCTTTTCCTTCTTGCTGGGTGACGCCCGTACACTGCGCGTTGAACGTTACCTTCGTTGTATTCAGCCGTTCAGTCAGCAAATGATGCAGGTCAGCGCGATGCACATGAAAGAACTCAGCCCCATACAGTTGCGGGCAGTCACTCTTTAAAGGGATACGGAAACTTTCCTCTGCGGTGGACCAATCCCGTCCTACCAAGGCCTCAGGCAAAAAACCGACCTTGGCCAAGGCCTCGTGGGCCCCCAAGGCCTTGAGCACTTTTACAGCGTTCGGTGTCATTTGAATGCCCGCGCCCACCTCTCCGAAGGCCGCTGCACGCTCGAATAAATGCACTTCTATTCCGCGCTGCTCCAAAGCAGCCGCCAAGGTCACCCCACCGATACCACCGCCAATGACGCCAACTTTCAATGTCTTGTTCATGCTGTACATCCTCGGTGTCCGAACTGACAAGAGCCCACACACCACAAATTAATTAAACAAATAAATAATAAAGAAGCCAAAAAATTCAGGGGCTTAAGTCAACAAACGAGGACGCAAACTTGAATAAGCCTGAACCTCCCCGTATTTTTGTTGAATATCAAACAGGCTAGCCTCATGAGGCGCCTGAGCCCGATCCCCGACGCAATCAGCCAAAACAAATGGGCGTAAACCGCAGGACATGGCATCCACCGCCGACGCACGCACACATCCGCTTGTCGTTGCTCCTGCAATCAACAGGGTCTGAACCGCCCGCTCAGCCAACCAAGCAGCCAAAGCCGTCCCAAAGAACGCGGATGGCACCGTTTTGCGCACAAGCAGTTCACCCGGAGCAGGTTTAAGCGCGGCCACAATGGCGCTGGCCGGGTTGTCTTCGCGCAGTTGCACCAAACCAGGAACTTTCAGGCCAAACACATTTCTATCGGCACTGTCATCGGCAAAGACGATTCTGCTGTGCGCGACCGGCCAGTGCTGCGCACGTGCATCGGCTAAGACAGTACGTGTCTGCTCTATCGCCTCCAGAATATTTCCGCCCCCAAAGGCCTGCGGGTCCGCAAAGCCATTAACAAAGTCCACGATCAGCAGGCCCACTTGACCCAAGGGTTCCAGCCGCTGCCCAAATCCTTGTTGCTCATAAACGCTCTGGCTGCTCATGCCAGTTCCTTAACCAATTTGCCCGCTCGCACCGCCTCGCGGCCATCGACAGTCACAGTGCAGGATCGCAGCGGGATATCAATATGGCAGGCTGTAGTCCGGTTGCCTCCAACCTCATTATTTGGGCCAAAAGAAAACAGGAAATTGCCTGCGTAGGCGCGAGCATCCATGCCTAAGGTCTGCTCTTTATCGTAAAGACCCAGCGTTGACCAGCGTGCCCGAGGCTGCAAGCCCCAACCTACGTGAGACATGGCATAGGCTTCAGGATCTCCGAACGACTCCATGTAGTCGCGCAGCAGTTCGGCATCCACGCCTCCTTCAATCGAGGTCACAAAACCCTTCTCGACCGTCATGATGATGGGGTCAGCCGCATAAGACTTCATCGGCAGCAGAATATCCCCGCGATCAATCACGATGCGTCCATGTGCCTGATGCTCGTTTGGCCAGGTCAAGATAAAGCCACTGGGCCAGTGGTCCCACCGTCCCGGTTCATCGACAAAGCCGTATTCCTTCATGACCGGGTATTCACCCAAAGGCATCACTAGGTCCGTCCCCGCCTTGGACGTGGCCCGCATTTCACGAGCCCCGTTCAGCCACATTGCCGAGCGCTCAACGCGTTCCTTATCCTGCAAGGACGGCACCATGCGCACCAGCACCTCAGGAGGCTCGGCAGCCAATAGAATTTTGGTACCGGACTTCAAAATGTCATGCTGCTCGGGCGAGAACAGCAAGGTCATTAAATCCAGCACTAGATCACTGGCCTTAAGGGCGGCAATCGCCGCCGGGTTATCCGTCAGTGGAGTCGTGCCCAAGTAGGCCAACAGGTCGCGGCTTAATGACTTTTCAGCATTGACCGGTAGCAAGTCCACTTGCATCTGCGTGGCACCCAAGGCGGCGATCGCCAGCTTGGCCGTGGCCAGGGTTTGGGGGTGAGTATTCAGACTAGTTAGAATGGTTACCATCTGACCAGCCTTCACTCCAGAAAGGGTCAGCACCTCATTCCAGGCCTGCACCATTTGATGATCAGCTACAGCCATCGTCCTCTCCTGTTTCTTATTAAAAGGTGACGTCAAGGAAGGTGCCAAGCACACGGTAAAAGTCTTCCTCGTCATCCCAGGGAATCATGTGCCCGGCGCCTGGCACCCGCAAAATCTGCAAGTCGGATTTCAGTGACTGAGCCTCCTGGATGTCCTCGGGACGAATGACATCGCCTTTGCCAGCCACCATCAGGGCCACCCGCCAGCCCCCAAGCTGCTTGAAGTCAGGAAAGGCATCGTCGGTATGAAACCACTCATAGCTGTCCGTTACTGCACGGACATCGCAAGTGTGCAGCCACTGAGCGCGCCGCTGAAGCTGCTCGTTTGTCCAGGTCGGGCAGAATTGACGCATCTGTTCAGCGTCCATGCCTTTGTGGGCCTGTGCAATGGACTCGGTGTACCAGGCTATTTTCGATGGGTAAGGGCGTCGCCCAGGGCCCGACACCGGTGGGTCTACCAGCACCATAGCTGCGCCTTTTTCCAAGCCTCGGGTAGCGGCACGTATCAAAATGCGCGCCCCCATGGAATGCCCCACATAAATGGGGGATTCAAGTGCAAGCGTGCGGACAAACTCGACCAGATCATCAGCGCAAGCATTCACGCCGTAATCCAGTTCTGCCCCCGACTGGGAAAGCCCGCGGCCACGGACATCCAGCACATACACATCAAAGTGTTGCGCCAGGCGCTCTGCCACAAATCCCCAGGTAGGGGCAGGGCTGGTGATGCCCGGCACCAGTACCAGGGCAGGGCCTGGACCGGCGTAGCGCAAGTAATGCTGACGTATCCCATTAGCGTTGATATGGCCGCCATAGCTCAGCCGGGACCGAGGACTAATCGTATTGCTCGTATCCATAATCAGCCTCCCAGATAAGCACTTAAGAGTTCAGGATCCTTGAGCATGCTGACACTGTCTTTCTCAGCAATGACGCGCCCTGTCTCCAGCACATAGGCCCGACTGGCTACATTAAGGGCGTTATGCACGTTCTGCTCCACAACCAGAATAGACACCCCGTGCTCGCTGATATCGCGCACAACCTGAAAGACCTCCAGCGCCATCTTGGGACTTAAGCCTAAAGAGGGTTCGTCCAGAATCAGCAGCTCGGGCTCGGACATCAGTGCCCGGGCAATCGCCAACATCTGTTGCTCGCCCCCACTGAGCGTGCCAGCCAACTGGCGGTAGCGCTCTTTCAAGCGGGGAAAACGGTGAAAGGCAATGCCTTTGCGCCGCTCGACCTCTGCCTTGGATTTGATCAGGTATGCACCCAGATCCAAGTTGTCTTCAACGGTCATCTCGGGCCATACATGCCGCTCTTCAGGACAATGCGCCAGCCCCAGCTTCAAGATGTGTTCAGGGCTGCGGCCACTGATCACTTGCCCTTTCCAGGTAATCTGCCCAGCAGTAGGGCGGATCAAGCCGGAGATCGCCCTGAGCGTGGTGGATTTGCCTGCACCATTGGCACCCAAAATCGCCACAACTTCACCGGGCTGCACGTGCAAACTGACGCCATGCAAAGCGGTCAAATTGCCATAGCCCGCGACTACGTCATGCAGAGCCAAGAGTGGTGGAATTTCCTGTGTACTCATGCCGCTTTCCCCATATACGCTTCCAGCACTTGCTCATTGGCCTGAATCTGCGCGGGGGTGCCCGTCGCCAATTTCTTGCCAAAGTTCATGACGACGATCTGGTCGGACACACGCATAATCAGGCCCATGTTGTGCTCTACCAGCAAAATGGATTCAACCCACTGCCCAGGCAGCTGCCTGAGCAAATCGGCCAAACCTTCTGCCTCATGAGTGTTCAGGCCGGCCGCTGGCTCATCCAACATCAATAGTCTGGGCTTGGCGCTTAAGGCCACCCCCACTTCCAGCAGGCGTAACTCACCGCAAGACAATGAACCCGCCAAAATATCGGCACGCTTGGACAGCCCGATCTGCCCAAGGATGCGGCTGGCCGAATCACTGATTTCCTGCTGCACCTGCGCCTGCTCTTTACTAGGCCAGAACGTACGCCAGAGCGGCGCACGATCACGCAGATAATGGGCATGTACCAGATTGTCGAAAGCGCTCAGGGAGCGCAGCACATTAGTCTTTTGGAATGTGCGGATTACCCCGTGCTGCGCCATGCGATAAGGCTTGCTGGCCGTGACCTCTTGCCCATCCCACAGCACCCGTCCACGGGTGGGCTGATAAAAGCCGGTAATGAGGTTAAAGCAGGTGGTCTTGCCCGCCCCATTAGGCCCGATCAAGCTGACGATTTGTCCAGAGGGAACGGTAAAGTCAATGTCCTGGACCGCATGAATACCGCCAAAGGATTTGCTAAGACCGCACACTTCAAGCATGACGCGTCCTCCCAAACAGATGATGAAAACGCTGCTGCACAAAGCCCATGATTCCGTTAGGGGCAAAGAGCACCGAAGCCATGACGATCAGCCCAAAGAGGGACAGGCGCAATTCCTTGAACTCACGCAGGTATTCCTCCAGCAAGGCCACCACAATGGCTCCGGCAATAGGCCCCAGCAACGTGCCTTTACCGCCCAACAAAACAATAATGATCATGGTCGCCGTGAACGGAAAACCAAACACTTCGGGGCCAACAAAACTGATGTAACTGGCGTAATACGCACCGGCAATCCCGGCCAGAAAGGCCGCCACCACAAAGATAAATTGCGAATAGCGGAAGGGATCAATACCAACCGACTGGGCCACGTAATTGTTTTCACGCATCGTGACTGCAGCACGGCCTGCGCTGGAGTGGACCAGGCGATAGCAGATATAGAAAGTAATGGCCGCCAGCACAATCCCCATCACCACAAAACCACGCTTGCCCGCCAACCACGGCGACATATCCAGAATGGCCGGATGAGTCACGCCCGAGATGCCCATGGGGCCATTGGTCAAGTCCACCCAGTTATTGGCCAATAGGCGCAAGACCTCGGCAAACGCCAAAGTGACAATGACAAAGAAGGGCCCATTAAGCCGCAAGGTAACGCGACCAATCACATAACCGGCCGCAGCAGCAATCAGGGCAGCCGCGGCAATCGTTATCGTGACCGGCCAACCCACCGCAGGCGAACTCAATATGGCTACGGAGTAAGCCCCTAGACCAAAAAATGCCACGTGCCCCAGCGGGAACTCTCCCACATAGCCAATAATTAAATTCAGGCTACTGGCCAGCACGCTGTACATCAGCACCAACACCAGAATATGCAGCAGATAATCGTTCTGAACAAAACAAGCGAGCAAGGCCGACAAGACCAGAAAGCCCACCATAACGTGACGTTCTATTTTCATTTATGCGCGCTCCGCTCGAACC
>SMEP01000231.1_pt1 | contig 12013 bp, 14 predicted proteins | sample 2456231 | NCBI WGS metagenome assembly SMEP01 (sample SAMN10132595, study PRJNA489261) | soil metagenome | isolation source: day1 control-silty clay loam soil ammended with raw manure from dairy cow... | place: USA | collected 2015-05-15
GATTTTCTCGGCGCATGGCGTGTCGCGTCAGGTGCGGGATGATGCCGAGCAGCGTGGTCTGAAAGTATTTGATGCCACCTGCCCTTTGGTGACTAAGGTACATATCGAAGTCTCGCGTATGCGCGCCGAAGGCCGTGAAATCATCATGATCGGTCACGTGGGTCACCCGGAAGTGGAAGGCACGCTGGGACAGGCGGATGGTGGCATGTATCTGGTGGAAACCCCAGAAGACGTGGCCAATCTGAAAATCAAGGACCCCGATAATCTGGCTTTTGTGACGCAGACCACCTTGTCGGTGGATGATGCCGCCGTCGTAGCACAGGCCCTGCGCGAGCGCTTCCCCAATATTGTGGAACCCAAGAAAAGCGATATCTGTTACGCCACGCAGAACCGTCAGGATGCAGTCAAGATCATGGCACCACAGTGTGATCTGGTTTTGGTTGTGGGCAGTACTAACAGCTCCAACTCGAACCGTTTGCGTGAAGTAGCCGAACGCAAAGGGGCCGAGGCTTATCTGCTGGACAAACCCGAGATGATTGATCCGGCCTGGCTGGTGGGCAAGAAACGGGTGGGTGTGACGGCTGGGGCTTCGGCACCGGAAGTGCTGGTTAATCAGGTTATTCAGCGCTTGCAGGAATTGGGTGTCGGCCGTGTACGGGCTTTGGACGGTGTAGAGGAAAATATTGCCTTCCCCTTGCCGCGAGAGCTGTCGCGCAAAATTGAAAGCCTGAATAAATAAGAAAATACATTTTCCTAGGGGGGCAGGAGACAAAATGATTCTGTATAGCTACTTTCGCAGTTCAGCCGCTTATCGGGTGCGGATTGGTTTGAACCTGAAGGGTTTGGAGTATCAGATCAAACCGGTTCATCTGGTCAAAGACGGTGGCCAGCAGCATCAGCCCGAGTACGTACAGGTTAATCCCGTGCAGTTGCTGCCTGCGCTGGATGATGATGGTTTGATCATCACCCAATCCCTGGCCATTCTGGAGTATTTGGACGAGCGCTATCCCGAGTTGCCGCTTTTGCCTAAAGCCTCGGCAGAGCGGGCCTGGGCGCGGTCCATGGCGCAAACCGTGGCTTGTGATATTCATCCTTTGAATAATTTGCGAGTCCTGCAGTATTTGAAGAACGAATTGAATGTCGAAGAAGATGCCCGTAATCAGTGGTATCGCCACTGGGTCAGCGTGGGCTTGGAAGGGCTGGAAGCCTTGGTGCAGCGACATGGCAAGAAAGATCACCATTTCATTTTTGGTGATACCCCCGGCCTTGCTGAAATCTGCCTGATTCCGCAAATGTTCAATGCGCGTCGTTTTGACATTGATCTGGCAGCGTTTCCGCGCCTGCTGGCGGTCGAAGAAAAATGCTTGGAGTTGTCCGCTTTTCAAGAGGCTGCTCCGGATCGCCAGCCTGACGCGTCGTAAAGCTTGCTGTGATAGCCGCCCAGAATCGGGCTGGTCAGCCTCTACCCGCCTGTCAGGCGGGTTTTTCTTGCCCTCCAACGAGCATGTACTCCCGTATCGGGGCGTAAAGGACTAGAGATGAATATTGGTTTTTGTGGTTTGGGCCGTATGGGCCAGCCTATGGTGCATCGCTTGTTGGAAGCCGGTCACCCGGTTCGTATCTGGAATCGTTCCAAAGAGAAGGCCAGTGCCTTGATTCAAGCGGGGGCAATCTGGTGCGACACGCCGGCGCAAATGGCTGAGCAATGCGAGTCGGTGTTCTTGTGCGTCTTTGATGCTCGGGCTGTGTACGACACCGTACTGGGCGAACAGGGCTTGGCCAGCGTGCAGGGGGCCTTACGTATTGTGGTGGACCATTCCTCGATTCCTCCCCAGGCGACCCGCGAGATGGCCGCCCAATTACAGCAGCGCTGTGGTGCTTATTGGTTGGACGCGCCGGTGTCGGGCGGTGTGGGTGGGGCAGAGCAAGGCACCTTGGCGATCATGGTCGGGGGCGAAGTGGCTCAACTGGATCAAGTGCGTTCTGTGCTGGCGGCCTATTCGCAACGCGTCACCCTGATGGGGGCAGTGGGCGCTGGCCAAGTAACAAAGTTATGCAATCAGACGATTGTGGCCACGACCCTGACAGCGATTGCCGAAGCCTTGAGTCTGGCTAATGACAACGGCGTGGATGCGTCCAAAGTCAGTGAAGCGCTGGGAGGCGGCTGGGCCGATTCGGTCTTGCTGCAATTGTTCGTGCCACGCATGACCGCGCGCGATAGCTTGGTCAAGGCGTCGGTGGACACCATGTTGAAGGACTTGAATACGGTGGCCGAGCTGGCCAGTGTCAGCCACACCAGCATGCCAGTGGCCCATGCGGCCCAGCAAACTTATCGTGCCGCCCATCGCCTGGGCTTGGGCGAAGAAGATGTCGCCCACATTACGCAGGTGAATAGTTACAATTACGGGGAATAAACTATCAACTGTCAAACTTAGTTTCGGTATTATGTCGGCTATTTGAAGTTGGGACTGTAGGTCTACAAAAGGGAAGTCATGAAGAAAAGCACAGGGCTGGTCACACTGGTTGTCGTATTAGCCGCCGCATATGGCGGTTCAACCTGGTATACCGGCAAGAAAACAGAAGCGCTGGTCCAGGATAAAGTGGCCCAGTTCAATACCTTGGCTGCCGAGCAGCTCCAGCAAATGGGGATGAGCGAATCGGTTGTTATGAATGTGATCGAATATCAGCGTGGCGTATTGTCCTCCAACGCGCGTTATACCATCACTGTCAAACCGACTGCCGCTGATGAAAAACCTCTGGAGCTGACCTTCGAAGACAAGATCAGCCACGGTCCACTGCCGATGTCGGCATTGGCGCTGGGTAACTTCACCCCTGTTGCGGCCTTGTCGCACAGCACCCTGGTCAAGACCAAAGACTCCGAAGCTTGGTTCAAGCTGACGGGCGACAAGACGCCTCTGTGGGCAGATAGCCTGGTGGGTTTTGACGGTGCCGTGGACTCCAACGTGCATTTTGAAGCCATCAAGCACCAAGGCGACGAAATCAAGGTTGATTTCAGCGGTGGTCAGCTGCGTACCAAAGCCGGTGGCAAAAGCAAAGACATCGTTGTCACAGGTAGCTTCCCGAACTTGTTTGTGGATGACATCAGCGATGATCCATTGACGCTGCAAGCCTCCAACTTCGTGCTGGACTTCAAGCAAGACGGTGACATTAATGTTAACGGCAAGCAAGTTGGCAAGCTGAGCGTTGATAACGTCAAGATGAGCACGGCAGAAACTGACGGTATTACCTTCAAGCAAATTGCGGTGAACTCCGATGCGGTCACCAAAGACTCCATCAGCGACACCAAGGTCAGCTACCAGTTGTCCGAGTTGGTGTTTGAAGACAAGGTCAAGCTGGGTTCGGCTGAACTGGTCATGAATTTTGACCGCGTGTACGCTCCTGCTATTTCTGCTTTCTCCAAGCTGCTGTCGGATTCGAATCTGCAAAACGATATTGAATCGGTCGATTCGGCCACTGCCCAGAAGATGCTGGAACTGGTTCTGCAAGCTCTGGAACACAAACCAGTGCTGCGTATTGAACCTCTGCGCTGGTACACCGCGGCTGGTGAGTCCAAAGCCAATCTGCGCGTTGAACTGCAAAAACCCAACGCATCGGCTCAAGAGCTGAAAGAAAGCCCAGAACTGTGGGTGGAAGCGATTCCTGCGGCTCAGCTGGATGTCTTGATCTCCAAAGCCATGCTGCGTGGTCTGGCCACCGAGATGGACAAGTCTGAAGGCCTGACGGCCGAGCAAGGCAATGCCGCCATGCTGGATATGGTTCTGGATGCCGCCGTGGCTCCTTACGCCGAGTCCAAAATGGTTAAGGTTGACGAAAACAGCATCTCTACCGAAATCAAGTACAACGGTACCGATCGTGTTTTTGACATCAACGGCCAGCGCTTTACCTCCGAGCAATTGCTTGGTCTGGTTCTGATGGGCATGATGTAATTCGTCTGGGCTTTGTCCAGCGTGAAGCCCACCGATTCGGTGGGCTTTTTTTATGTATTCAAGGGAGCGGGGGCTATGGCCAGCTTATCGGATCAATTGTCCCGATTGGTGTACAGCACCGATCAGGGACGTATGTGCCCGGATTGTGGGCAGCCACAAAATCAATGTTGTTGTGAAGAAACACGTCGTCAGGAACAGCTGGCTCAGGTCCAGGGGCCGGTGCGCTTGAGTCTGGAGACTAAGGGGCGTAAAGGCAAGGGCGTGACCGCGATCAGTGGATTGGTCATGCCGGAAGATCAGCTCAAGGCCTTGATCAAAGAATTGAAAAATGCCTGTGGAGCCGGGGGGACGCTAAAAGAGGGAACGCTGGAGATTCAGGGGGATCACCGAGCCGTTGTGCAGGCACGCCTGGAACACAACGGCTTGACGGTCAAGCGGGTCGGCAGACCCTAGTGGACGCTTAGAAGCTATAGCCCAAGCCGACGCCCCCAAAGACGCTGCTTTTTTTCTCGACCAGTGGGCTGTCTTTGGCTTCTTCGCCCAGGGTGTTCACGCCCAGCAAACCTTGCAGTGACCAACTTTCGCTGAGCTTGTGAGTGTATTGGCCGTACAGGGCGTAGGAGCGCAGACCCGAGTCAGGGCGGTACGTGCGCAGTTGGCCGCCACTGTTGACGACTTCATGCGATTTCACGCCAAAGTAGGTGCGCATGGCCTTTTCGTTGGACCATTTCAATTCGGTACCCACTGAAAAGCTGCTGTCCTGGTTGTTCCAGAGGCGGTAGCTCAGATCCAGCACGGCAGTGGCACCATAGCCGCTTTTCAGGGCTTGGTAGTAGCTACCCTCGATTTTTGCATTGCCCAGCTGGTAGGCGGTAAAGACACCCAGGTTGCCATGACGATCAATGTCATCCGTACCATGCAGGCGGCTGCCATCACCGGCATCGCGCGAACGCGACAGGGAGGCATAAGTACCAATGGTCCAGTTATCCGTCAATTGGGTCTGCAGGCCAATGGCGGGCATGCCAGCCTTGGGGGCCAGAAAGAAGTGACCATTGCGGTGCGAGATCAGGGGGTAGGCACGGCCGCTGTAGCTGTCCGAACCTTCGTACTTGGGAGCAAAGCCCATGCCCAAACCAATAGTCGTTTGCTGAGCGAGTGCCTGGCTGCTTCCTATAACGCAGAGAGCCACTAAAAGGCAGGGACGCAGAGCAGAGCGGGATAGTTGGGGCATGACAGATTCCTTTTGATACGGGGTAAAGATAAGCCCGCTTATCACGGGCCTCGTTATCGTATCAAGCTTTGGTGCAGGGCAGCCAGATTAATGACCGGCCGGTATGGTCTGTTGTTCTGGCCCTACACCTCGCTCAGGCCCGGATATACAGCCAGTTTTCTGCCTGTAATTGCACCAAGGTAGTGATAGCACCTTGACCTAGTGTCTGGAGCCGCTCAGGTGCCTGGAGAGCCTGATTACGCAGCGTGTTGGGGCACAGGTAGGTATAGGCATCGCATTCGTCTTCAGCGCCTTGTACACAGGCTTTGACGGCCTGGGCGTTGACGATGATGCGGATCAGGGTACCAGGCATGTCTTTGAGCAGATTGCGCGCATTGCTGCGGGCGCGCTCCAGAGCGTCGGGGGTGGGGGCGTGCAGAAGAACACGGGGGCTCATGGCTTGTTTTCCTTCGTGAAATTAGCGCGGGCCGAAAACGCGGGCGGCGATGTCGGGCGAAGCACCTGTCTGCATCTGAATATGGCCTTGCTCATCCTTCCAGATCATGGCGGGGGTAGCGCGTAAATCCCAACCCATCATCAGGTCTTCATTGCGAGTCAGGTCCGCCTCAATGTCGCTAGGGATCGTGTCTATGGCTTTGACACCGGCATTACGGTCTTTCAGCATGGCAAGCGAATGCTCGTTCAAGGCTTGGGTCGGGTTTTTAGCCGCTAAAATAGCCGCCGATTTGGGGCCACTGCTTGGTGCCAGGATACCGACCATGATGTGGCGTAACTGCACTTTGCCTGACTCTACCCAAGGACGCGCCATTTGCCAGAACTGCATGCAGTAGGGGCAGTTGGGGTCGGTAAAGACGTAGACCACGCGTGGCGCTTTGTCGTCCCCATCTTTGATCCAGCGGGATTGTTCCAGCTTGCCCAGCATGTCTTTGGCAATAGCGGGTTGAACCAGTTTGTCCAGGCCTTCGGGGCGAACTTCTTCGCCTTTGGCATCAATCATCGTACCCACCAGCATGTGCTGACCATCCGGTAGGGTGTACACGGCCAGTGCGCGGTTGCCGCTATAGGCACCCCAGGCTTTCAGGCCACCGGGAGCATCAAACTCACCCACAATAGACAGCCCTTGTTCTTCCAGAGCCTTCAGGGCGGCAGGGCGGTCTGCCGCTTGTGCGATGGTGCTGGCATACAGCAACCCGGTCAGGGCAAGACGAATAGAAAAAGAGGAAAGCGGCATGGTGGAATCCTGCAAAACAGTCGTTAAATGTATATATCCGGAAAATATATACTAAGATCCAAATGGAATAAAAGAATGGGACTAGGCCGTACCGGGATAGTTCCCCATTCTTGTTCTGATCGAGCTGTTTCTCCGGCCTTGCCGGATCTCAGGAACGGATCTTCAGGTTGGCCAGTTCCAGCAAACGGTAAGTTTCGTGTACTGGCAAGCCCATGACGCCGGTGTAGCTTCCGCTCAAATGGCTAATAAATGCACCCCCCAAACCTTGAATGCCATAAGCCCCGGCTTTGCCCATGGGCTCGCCGCTGGTGCAGTATTCCTGGATTTCTTGATCGCTCAAGGTTTTGAAGCTGACTTCGCTGATGCTGATGCTTTCAAATTCCACTCCGCCCACCCCTAAGGACAAGGCAGTCATGACTTGATGACGGCGGCCCGATAGTTCGCGCAGGATGCGCGTGGCGTCTGCAAGATCGGCCGGTTTGCCAAAAATAGTCTCGCCCATGCAAACCGTGGTGTCAGCACTCAAAATAGCGCGTTCTTGATCTAGGTTATTGTGCTGGGCGCGCCATTCCAATGCACGCAGCAATTTGTCGCGAGCGGTGCGGCGTACGTAATCCAGTACGGCTTCCTGTTCCAGACGGGGTTCATCCTCGCCGGGAGGGCTGGGGATATTCAGTACCTCATGGGGGATCTGAATGCTGTTGAGCAAGTCGTGGCGTCGAGGACTGGCGGAGGCCAGATAGATGGGCTGAAAAGGCATAAGAGACGAAAGCGAAGGAGAGAGGGCTCAGGCGCGGTGATAAGGATGGCCGGTCATAACGGACCAGGCACGATACAGTTGTTCGGCCAGAAAAATGCGTACCAAGGGGTGGGGCAAGGTCAGGGAGGACAGGCGCAGCATGCCGTGGCAGCTTTGCTTTAGTGATGCATCCAGCCCGTCAGGACCGCCGACCAAAATAGCAATATCCTGACCGCTACTGCGCCAGCGCTCCAGTTCCTGGGCCAGCTTAACGGTGGTCAGGTCCTTGCCTCGTTCGTCCAGGGCAATGCGCATGGCCTGGGCAGGGATGGCTGTTTCGATACGTTTGGCTTCGGCCTGCATCATTTGGGCGGCTGTCTTGCCACTGGTGCGTGGCTCGGCTTTGATTTCGCGCAGTTCTATCGCGCAGTCCTGCGGCAAGCGGCGCGCATATTCTTGCCAGCCTTGCTCCACCCAGTCGGGCATGCGCTGACCGACCGCGATGACAATGAGTTTCATGAAAAGTCGTCAGAAAAAGGAAAAATACCCCCACGCTGCGCCTTCGGCTTGCTGCCCCCCGAGGGGGCGTTTTTACCTTGGGGCGGCCCAGCGGTAAAAAAAAGGCCGCCTGTTTAGGTGCGGCCTGGGTACCGCCGATAGGGCGAAGGAAGCGGCTTAGTCCTCGTCCTCATCAGCGCTGGCGTAAAAGCCAGGCTGAGGAACTTGGCGCGATTGTGGCAGCAGTTCTACGTCGACCGGACGTTCACCCCACAGTTCTTCCAGGTTGTAGTACTGGCGAATGGCGGGCTGCATGCAATGCACCACGATATCGCCCAGATCCAGCAAGACCCATTCGCCGGTATCCTCGCCTTCGTGGGCCAGGATGTCGACTTTGTTTTGACGTGCTTTATCAAATACGCTTTTGATCAAAGCGCGGGTTTGCCGATTGGACGTACCACTGGCGATCACCACACGATCGAACAGGCCGGTCATGTGGGTAGTGCTAAAGACCTTGATGTCTTGAGCTTTGACGTCTTCGAGGGCATCGATGACGAGACGTTGAAGTGTTTCTATATTCATAAAAAGAACTATACAGGGCGCACCTGTGGGTGGGAAAGATAGAGTCGTTTTTTGTCAATGTATTGAGCGACTTTTTCCGGGACCAGTGGGGTGATGTTGTCACCGCGCTGCACTCGCTCCCGAATTTCGGTGGCCGAGATATCCATGGGAATAAAGTCGATCTGATGCAAACGACGCTGAAGCTGACTTAATTTCTGTTGCAAAGCGGCTGGCGTTTCCAGAGGACTGCCAGGGCGCTGGGCAACGGCCAGCTCGACGTATTCAAGGATTTCCTGCCAGTCGTTCCAGCTGCAGAAATTATGCAATTGGTCGCTTCCTAAAATCCAGTAGTACTGAGACCCGGCAGGCAATTCGCGCACCGTGTCTATGGTGTACGTTGGGCCGCCGCGCAGGATTTCTACGGGGTTGACCTGCATGGCAGGGTGGCTCTGGGCTGCCAGCTCGGCCATGGCCAGACGATCCAGAGTGCTGGCACCCAGAGTATTGCGCTGCCAAGGCTGGGCGGCGGGCAGCAACTGTACCTGGTCCAGCTTCAATTGCTCAAAGGCGGCCACCGCCAAGGCCACATGGGCCTTATGGATGGGGTCGAAACTGCCACCCAGCAAGCCAACACGCTTTAAATCCATTCGCGTGGAACCAGGTATTGCGCCAGAGCGGCTTCCGGTGTACCCGGTTCGGGCGACCAGTTATAGCGCCAATTGGCCTGGGGGGGCATGGACAGCAAGATGGACTCGGTGCGTCCACCTGATTGCAGGCCAAACAAGGTGCCCCGGTCAAAGACCAGATTGAACTCGACGTAGCGGCCACGACGTATGGCCTGGAAGTCCCGATGAGCCTGGGTGTATTCCTGATCCCTGTGAGCACGCACAATAGGCGCATACGCGTCGGTAAAGGAATTGCCCACCGAACGGGTCAAGGCAAAGCTGGCCTCAAAACCGGGCTCGTTCAGATCGTCGTAGAAAATACCGCCAATGCCACGGGTTTCATTGCGGTGCTTCAGATAAAAATACTCATCACACCAGCGTTTGTAGCGCGGGTAGTAATCCACCCCGTGCGGAGCCAGCGCATCGTGGCAAACCTGATGAAAATGACGGGCGTCCTCTTCGTACAGGTAGTACGGGGTCAAATCCAGGCCGCCACCAAACCAGAACACGTCTTGTTGGTCGGCTTGCTGGGCTTGCGCCACAAACATGCGCACGTTCATGTGCGTGGTAGGGACAAAGGGATTGCGTGGGTGAATAACCAGCGACACTCCCATGGCCTCCCAGGGGCGTCCGGCCAGTTCAGGACGGTGGGCGCTGGCCGACGGAGGCAGGGTGTGGCCTTTAACATGACTGAATAAAACGGCAGCCCGCTCGAACACGGGGCCGTTCTCCAGCAGGCGGGACAAACCGCCACCGCCTTCCGGACGATCCCACTGGTCCGACTCGAAAGGCGTGCCATCCAGCTGCTCAAGTGTGTCCACGATGTGGCTTTGCAACTGACGGAAATAAGCCTGGACGGTATCAATGGGTAAAGACATGAAAAGACCTTGCTACGTGAATCAGGATTCGCTGCTGGGCAGAGCGCGCCAGCCAATATCGGTGCGAAATTGCTTGCCGTCGAAGTGCGTTTGGGAAATGGCCTGGTAGGTCGCTTCCTGGGCGCGTCGGATCGAGTCAGCCATGGCGGTGACACACAGAACCCGGCCACCTGTGGTAACCACCACATCGTCTTTCAGTTGGGTGCCGGCGTGGAAGGTAATGCAGTTGTCGGTATCAACGGCAAACTGAGTGATGGCGTCGCCCGTACGGGGCTCTTCGGGGTAGTTGGCCGCTGCCAGTACTACACCAATGGCGGTGCGGCGATCCCATTCGATGGTGGCCTCGTCCAGCTTGCCAGCCAGGGCCAGTTCGAAGGTTTCGGTCAGGTCGCTTTTGATGCGCATCATGATGGGCTGGGTTTCAGGGTCGCCCATGCGGCAGTTGAATTCCAGCACCTTGATAGGACGCGTGGCGTCCGGGCCATCGTCAATCATCACGCCGGCGTACAGAAAGCCCGAGTAAGGCAAGCCTTCTTTGGCCATGCCCTGCATGGTGGGGTGAATGACTTCACGCATGATGCGGTTGTGTAGTGTGGGGCTGACGATAGGGGCGGGAGAGTATGCACCCATGCCGCCTGTGTTCGGGCCCTGGTCACCATCTTTCAGGCGCTTGTGGTCCTGGCTGGTAGCCATGGGCAGAACATTCTTGCCATCACACATGACGATGAAGCTGGCTTCTTCGCCGGTCAGGCATTCTTCCACGACCACGCGTGCACCGGCTGCACCAAAGCGGCCGTCGCCCAGGATGTCGTCAATGGCGCCCAGCGCTTCTTCCAGGGTCGTCGCCACAATCACACCCTTGCCCGCAGCCAGGCCGTCGGCCTTGACCACAATGGGGGCGCCTTGCTGGCGAATGTAATCTTTAGCCGCTTCGGGATCGGTAAAGGTCGCGTAAGCAGCCGTGGGGATGTTGTGACGCACCATAAAGGCTTTGGCGTAGTCTTTGGAGCTTTCCAGTTGCGCCGCTGCCTGGGTGGGGCCGAAGATCTTCAGACCGGCCGCACGGAAGGCGTCCACAATGCCTGCGGCCAGAGGGGCTTCGGGGCCCACGATGGTGAAGGCAATTTTTTCTTCCTTCACAAAGGCAATCAGTTCCTGAATATCGGTGATATTCAGGTTTTCAATGCGCTCGGCACGGGCCGTACCGCCATTGCCAGGGGCAACATAAATAGTTTGCACCCGTGCAGATTGGGCCAGGCGCCATGCCAAGGCGTGTTCACGGCCGCCGCTGCCGACAACAAGTAGCTTCATAGTGATGAGTCGGGCAGGGCCCGCAAAGAGGAGTTTTCAGGAACCAGGTTATTCGGCTTCGTCCATGACCGCGGTGGTGTAGACCTCTTGGACATCGTCCAGGCCTTCCAGTGCGTCCAGAAGTTTTTGCATTTTGATGGCATCGTCGCCAGCCAATTCGGTCTCGTTCAGGGCTTTCATGACCACGCCTTCTACTTCAGGGGTCAATCCGGCTGCCTGGAACGCCGCTTGTACTGCGGGGTAGTCGCTGGGCGTACACAGCACTTCAATCAAGCCTTCTTCATCGGTGACGATATCGTCGGCACCGGCTTCCAGGCCGACTTCCATAATGGTGTCTTCCGAGGCGCCCGGCGCGAACAGAAACTGCCCACAGTGGCGGAATTGAAACACGACCGACCCGTCCAGACCCAGATTACCGCCATTTTTTGTAAAGGCATGGCGCACGTCCGAGACGGTGCGCTGACGGTTATCGGTCATGCAGTCCACGATCACGGCTGCGCCGTTAACGCCATAACCTTCATAGCGAATTTCTTCGTAGTTGGCATCGTCAGTGCCGCCTGCACCGCGCTGGATCGCGCGCGTGATGTTGTCTTTGGGCATATTGGCAGCGGTTGCCTTGTCCCAGGCCATGCGCAAACGTGGGTTGGATTCGGGGTCAGGACCGCCGGCACGTGCGGCCACGGTGACCTCACGAATGATCTTGGTCCAAAGTTTGCCCCGTTTTGCGTCTTGACGACCTTTACGGTGCTGAATATTCGCCCATTTACTATGTCCGGCCATAAAGTATTACCAATTCAGTAGACTACGTTCAAAGAAAAACAGATCTATTTTAACCTGTCTGGACGACAAGGCCCGAGCTTGGGCGAAAGTCGCTAGAATCTAAGCACTTGGCATTCTATCCGGAAGAGAACAAACAATCATGGCCGATCCAATTTTGCTTGCTCAGAACAGC
>SMEP01000232.1_pt1 | contig 11992 bp, 17 predicted proteins | sample 2456231 | NCBI WGS metagenome assembly SMEP01 (sample SAMN10132595, study PRJNA489261) | soil metagenome | isolation source: day1 control-silty clay loam soil ammended with raw manure from dairy cow... | place: USA | collected 2015-05-15
GAATAGATGACAAACGAAATAAAAAATACAAACATTTCAGGAGCAGCAGTAGAGGACTCACAAGAAGAAAAGATAAAGGCCCTAACACAGGAACGCGACCAACTTAAGGTTAATCTCTACTTATTGGCGACCAATCTCAAGGAATTAGGATTCCAAATTTCAGACCAGGCTAATACAATTCAAAGATTGGGCACTGATATCATGGCAAGGATGAGACTAACGCCTCAACAGATGCATATGATTCAAAGACAAATAGCAGGCAATCAACCCCAACAGGATCCACAGACTTGAGTTTTACAGATTTCAAAGAGGTAAACATAAACAATCCTGGAACATCGGCGTTCTATGGCTCTGACGACTTGAACGAGGTGATGCGTATATTCAACGCCAAGGTTGTTTCCAATCGTCGCGTCAGAATAAAGAACCCGTGGCAATTCCAGGATAACTATGACATTGTAGCCGCCGCCGTTGTTCCTGGTAATCCCGGAGCGAACACGAAGAGGTTCTATGTTGACCCTGCTGACAACCATTTTAAAATGAAGTCAACGAGCGGCGCCATTGTTGATTATGATGTACTTGCAGCCTCGGCATTCGGAGAAACTAACACAGCGAGCAACGTGGGCGGATCAACAGGATCGCAGGGCTTCTTTAAAGCAAAATCAGGCGTCGATCTACAATTTAGGAAATTAAACGCTGCCTCCAACAAACTCACCGTAGCCCTAGATACTACAAACGACGAGATAGATATTGATGCAAATGAAACTAATTTCACTCTGCAGAATATGAGCGGACTTCTTAACGTAGCAAGGGGAGGCACAGGAGTTAACACGTTCCCAACTAATTCATTGTTAAAAGGAAATGCGAGCGGAGCAATAGCAAATATTGCAACAGGTACAGATGGCCACATTCTTACTATGGTAGGAGGAGCCCCGACATGGGCCTCATCCACTGCCTCAGCAGATACCAAGGCCGTACTATTCGAAGCAGGTACTCAGATAGGAACAGTGGGCCGTAGACTCAACTATTCAAACCCTAACGATTTCACGATTACAGAAGACACAACTAACGACCGCTTTGATATTGCTACAGTAAGATCTGAAGTCTTAGTCGCTTCCTGGATTAATCCCAGTTCAGATTCATTTATTGTAGCGACTGGGGCCTTTGCGAATGTAAACACAACATACAGGGATGCGTTTGCCGTTGGCGGTGATGGCGTCGGTACCGATGTCGATGGAACTGGAAAGAGAGAGTTTCGGTTTTATGTTTCCTGGCATAAGAACGCAGGAGTCGGTGTACATTCAATTAAACTGGTAGCGCAGGCAGCACCCACAAACACGCTGGCAGAAATCCCTGCCCTAGTCACTGGTCGCAATGCGGTAACGGGAACAATACCGGCTTACTTCCAGGATATTGTACGGCCGGTTAAGTTGCAAATGAAGGCCAGCAATGCAACAGATGACCCAATTCTCAGAGCGGCATACCTGTATTATAAGTAAAAAAGAAAACAGTCATGATAATAATTGACCCTTATCATTTGGCTGCTCTGGCTTCTGTTATGGATGGCCTCACAATATTGGTGGCTGCCCTGACTTGCAAAAAAATTTGCAAGTCAGTTAGGTAGGCGGATACAGATCTCTTAGTGCTGCAAGATCTGCCTGGCCTAGTGTTCTCCTCAAAGTATCGCCGGCTTTACTATAAGGCCACATGGTAGCGAACGGGTCAATGTCATTGTGGGCTAACCCTACCACATGGCCGACTTGATGACATGCAAGACTCTCGACATCAAAGTATTGACCCGAATAGCCGCATCGCTCAGTGTCAGCGACATACCATCTATCGCTAGCATCAAAGTTAACACTTGCGCTTTTTATTTCTCCCGTAGAATAGAAATTATAATAACATCTCCCTAAATTTCCAAGAATTCCATCCAGATACTGCCATCTCACGAGGACGTCAGCAATCGCCTCATCCATAGTCCGCTCAAACATCTTCCTATCCATTGCAATGTTATACGTATCAAAAGCCCTTCTTATCGCATAGTCTACGACACTCTTATCCGTAATTGGCGCACTTGCGTTATCAATATGATAAAGAATAGGGAATTTATTCTTAGGCCATGCAATGCGTGGTTTATGTTTTGCAAATATCAAGCCGCCATTACCGCAGAGATCACGCGCAGTAACAATATCTTGTGATATTTCCTTAGCGACAACACTCTCCGCCGCTCCCATTCCTTCTTTCGCTCTCCTGCCGTATGCATATGTTTGCTCTACTGTCTTTACCCTCTCGCGCCCCTCCTCTGCTCTGCGCTTTGCTTCGAAATCTATTGGTTCCAAAATGGAACGGCCCATAAGTATCGGCCTACCTTTCCCCTCACCTATTTTCTGCTTCTCTGCTATCTCCGAGTGTAGCCTGTCAAGAACATCCGGCGCCTCCTTGTTCTTGCCTGCTTTGAATGCCATGATGAGGTTGGTTCTCATCATAATTTTTATCAGTTATTGAACTGTAATACTAAATTGTCGTCCGCACTGTCAGAAGAACGACCGGCACATATAGAACCAAAGACTTCATTCGGGGTGGAGAGGCGATTTGATTCTGAGACCAATCGCCTCTTCCTCGTTTATTATGCTCTTCCAGGCGATTTGAAAAATGGCAACGAATGGGGAGTTACTAATAGATCTTTAGAAAAAAACATCAAGACAGCCATTAACAAGCCCGTAATAATATGTAGGAAGGATCCAAAGAATCGCTTTCACACACATCAAGCAGGTAACTTCGTACACCCCACATTAGAGCAGGCCACAGAAGAATTAGGCCGCCCCCCCAGCGAAACACAATATTATCAATGGCAGGAGAAATATAGTATTGGCAGGATCAGGGATGTCGAATACAGACCCGATAAAGGAGGATACGCATGGACCTTGGAAATTACGGATCCAGATAGTAAGGAAATCCTCACCCAGCAAGCCGATAAGTATAGAAACGGTATACCAGGCTGGACCTCTCCCCAAATCTTTACTTATCCAGGCCTCTACCCAGAAGAAGATCGCACGGGACTTTACGACCATTGGGTTATATCGCACGTCATCCTTACAGATAGCCCTGCGTATGGATTCCAACGCAGTGCCATTAAAGGCCAGTGTTTCGGCGCCGAAAAAGAATGCCTCATAAAAACAAAAAGCGCATCTGCTGAGAATTTAGGCTTTTGTGTGAAACAAGCAACTATTGATCTCGTTGATTCTCGTAGTTCTCTAGGGAAAACCCAAAGCACCTTTGAGCATAACAAGATGTCGTCAGCCGCTAATAATACGAATGAAACGCCGCCACCGGGTCAGGAAGTACTGCCCACTAAAACATTCATGTCAGAGCAAAATCCAAAACAGGAAGGCAATCAACGCGCTCCGCCAGAAGGTTCAGGGATTGGAGTCGAGGGAGATGCCAACGAACGCAATCGCGATCAGTCAGAAGCAGAGTCTTCACAACCCTCTGAACAGGAAGCACCAATTATAAAGTCATTAGACGAAGCAAATCAATTAATTCGAAAACTCTTCGAGCAGAACCGCACGAAGGATGAGCAACTCAAAAGCACAATGAAAGAAATGAAAACAGTTCTAAAGTGGAAAGAAAGTATTGAAGCCCAAAACAGAACGTGGCAAGTTAAGAGCGTTGTACCTGCAGACCTATTCAAAACCCCAGATGCCCATAACAAGGAAGTCCAGCGCATTATTGACAAGGGCCTTGATTCGGATCTGGATTGGCTTGCAGATCATTACAAATTGATGAGAGAAGCAATGAGAGCAAAACAATTCTCTGAGCAGCATCCGAAAATTGCAGCAACTAAGTCAGCCTCTGCCAATATAGATATTTCAACACAATACCAACAGCCCTCCGAAAATAACCCAAATAATAATAGTTCTACTAACAACGTCGACAGAACCTTAGACTTAGCGAAGAAAATGTTTGGAGGTACGAAACGGTAAAAATGGCCTACGGACAAACCGAGCCACAATTCGGATTTAAACAATTGTCGGGTCAGGCAAAGGCAACAGGTGCCGGCACTGGATCATCATATGGTGATACTCTGTATTATGACAGAGCAACTGACAACTGGAAGAAAGCAATAGCAGGGGCAGTTAAACCATTTGGGTTTAACGGCATGACCAAAATGCTTACTCAGACACTGGACATGATTTCAGGCCAGACAACTTATACAAGAGGCTCAGCAGACGCCGATACCACTTTGAGCGTTGTAGTCGCATGCCGAATAGAAAAGATAGCAGGAGGTGCAATTCCGCCAGGTGAGTTGGTAATGGTTGACGCAACTGCGCCAGTGACTAAGGTCATGGCCTGGAATGGAACAGAGGCCGATGCCGTAGTCGGTCGCTATGTAAGAAACATTACCCAGCATCACAATTATGATACTCTCCCAGCAGCAGCATTAAACGACGCAATACTAATCGATGTTGAGGATCAGATGGCGGTGGGACCGTAGAAATGTCCCAAGTGAATAGTACTTACCCTTACCTTGGACAGACTAATCACAATAGTCAAATGAATGACGATTATGTTCTCGAACTGTTAAATCGTAACAATAAGGTAGAGCGCGAAAGGCAACTAAAGAGCGCCGTATACAATCCAGAAGACTCGTATATCTATCTAGAAGATCCGACTTATGGCATTGTTGAGAATAGCGGATCAACTAGACCAATCGATTGGCGCAATTATCCAAAGGTTGCCAATTTCAACAGATACATGGAACTGCAAACAAAGAACGCATCCGGGCAGAGACACGCAAACGATGACCAAGCCCAGTATGGATACTACAGGCCAGAATGGCAAGACGAAGCCAACAGATGCAACGAATTCATGGAGACACACGGCGCCGGCATTATCACATCAACAGAATTCCCAGCAATCACAGTAACAACTGTTAGCCAGGAATTATTAAGAAATGAGTTACTTGTCGCACAAAAGTATAACCTACTTGGAATTACTACAACAATAAACACTGATCAGTTATGGGTCGTCTACCCAGAATATAACGACACTGGCAAGAAAGTAAGAGGTGGACTGCAAGAGAATGACCCAATCGATACAGTAGGACCGGGAGCCTTTACTGAGACGAGGATAGGCCTTGAGAAATCAGGTGTAGGCTTTGGATTCACTGAAGAGTATTACATGAGACAATTTACATATCCAATTAATCAATTCTTACTTGAGGCAATAGCGCAAGATTTCCAAAGGGTAAAACATGAAAGACTCGTAGCACTACTGCCAACATTTGCAGACGTTACCGGAGCAGACTGGTTTGCATACACTGCCGGAAACTTGCAATCTACAAACCGCCCAGCCGTAGATCTAAATGCTGCGAGATTAGCAATTCATGCAGCGGATAAACTTGCAAATGTCAATACTATTGTTACAAATGAAACTCAACTTGTAGACTATGAAGCAAACACATGGGTTAAAGGAGTCATGCAGCCAATGGCCGCATCAAACAGAGATTACAACGGAGTTGTTACAAACCCTGTGGGTATACCCTGGGCTCAAAGATGGTATGTAAATGAGGATGTTGCAGCAAATACAGCATATGTCTTTGATAACAGAGCCTTTGTAATGATACAAGGCCCAAGAAAGACAACCCAATTCAATGTATACAACCCAGATCAGACCGTCACTATGCAAAAAGATTGGTTTAAGCAGCATCTGAGAAAACCCGCATGGGGTAGGGAGTTAACTGGAATTTAACTTAGAGGAAGGAATAGCAAATGGATAGTAACGCATCATTTGCTATTGCCGTCGTTGCGCTCGCGGTCGCAATAGTAGCGCTAATCTTTTAGTTCTCTTTCTTTTCTCAACACCCTCTGTTTGCTATAGATATGCCGAGCGGTTTTAACAAATCAGACGAAGGCACAAAAGCCTATCAAGACATCGGAAGGGCTTATGATCTTACCCTGGCAGATGAACATCATGAACGCTTCTTAAAACAGACCCAGGCCTCTCAACATAGTGGCAAGGCCAAAACAGAGATAATCAAGATTAGACGAGTTATGGCAGACGATGGCAAAGAATATTTAGTTTATGACGAAATTGCACGCGGATATGATAATTTAGGAAACGAGCATCATAGTGCGCGGCCCAATATCGGACGTTATCCTATCCCTGTCGCACGCAAAGAGTTACGAATGGGCCCGGATATGTCTACCCAAGAAGTGACAGCAGAGATCACACGTATGGATACAGGTTATTCAATCCCTTTCTCTGCCTCCAACCTTGAAAAACTACACAAAAATGCTAACGACAAAAAACAGAGGGGCGCCACACAGTATTATGTACAAAGGGGCAATAATCTTGTATCAGTGGCCAATTATGAAGCCATGAAGAACGGAGAGTTTGATCAACTAGAAAAATATGGAATGACTTTGGAGCAATGGATTCAGAAAGAAAAAGCATTAGCCACGCCAGCAGGCGAGGCCCAGAAGGAACAAGAAGAAACTGAGGAAGAGGAAGGCGAAGAGGAGGATAAGCAGGACAAGGAGCAGTCACAGGAAGTTGAAATTGAACTAGGAGCACCAAAGGAAGAACAGAAAGACGAGGAACAAACAGAAGATACTGATCAATCAAAAACCGAAACTAAAAGGAGTAGATTCGGCAGAAAAGGCAGGTACTAATATAACATCATGAACTTAGAGACTGAAGACGAAGAGCAGCAGCAGCAGCAGGACGAGGACGAGGAGGAGGAGGCAGTCGAAGAAAGGCCATTATCCCAGGAAGAAATATCAGCAGCAGCAGATAGCGAGGAGCAGAAGGAACAAGGAGAGGATGAAGAGCAGCAGCGGGAAGACTCTAAGACTGGGGCCAAAGGAAAAGGAAAAGGAAAGTCATCAGGACGCGGTAAAAGAAAACAGTGACCCCAATGCTTGACAACGGTAGATGTCCCTGAACCTGAATTTATTGTAAATCAAGCGACATTCTATCTTACGTTACTCATAACAATCGGCTCTGCAGGAGCGATAATATGGAATCTAATTAGAGGCATAAACAATCGAATCTCCCGCAATAAACTCGAACAAGAGGCAAAGGACAAGCAGGCTAATGATGCCCTAAAAGCGTACGTAGAAGATAGAATGAAAGAAGTCAACGATGTGAAGCAACGTATTGATCATATGTATTGGAAGTTAATAGATAAGTGGTTCGACGATCAGCAACAGCATGGCGCGAGCAAATGATATCTATAACAAGATATCGCCCTTCTCGCTTGTCGCGATAGTAATGCTCAACTTCTTGCTTATTTACCTAAACTTGGTAAACCTAGAGAATCAGGCTACAATACTACATAATATAGAGTTGAATCAGGAAATCGGGTTGAATATTTCGAGGCAAAATAATGATCTCCTTAGCCATATAGTCGATGTTCAGGTGAAATCTAATGAAACGTTTTTCAAGGTGCTAGAACTCGCTGCTGCTCCTAATCAATCATCAGACCTTTCTTAACTTCGCTGATATGCCTGCTGATTCTCGCGGGATTGTTGGATCCTGATCGACATCCGCAGCAGGACCAAACCATTGAATTGCCTGGGCCTTGATAAGGGCTGCCTGTTCATTGGCCTTCTGAAGTCTTGAATTGGTCTCTGCCAATATGGGGCCGATCTTCTCTTCTATTTTCTTGCGATCCTCTTCTGAAATGTTTGTTTCATAAATTGCATTTAAGACCTCCCGATTCTGTCCTATTGTCTCGACGCCTTTCTGAAATCCCATCTGTACCTGTTTTGCCATTTCCAGCATTCGCTTATCTCTCTCCGATAATTCCTCTTTCCTCACTTTCCTCCAGTTAGTAACAATATATGTAACAATGCCGCCTACAATCGTAATAAGTACCGATAACTGAGTGCCAATCGCAATCACCTTATCCAGAATAGTTGGATCTGCTTGTACTGTTTCAACGACAGACTTTAGAAGCGTTTCAAAGCCAAACAACGACAACAACACCATTATAATACATCTCGCAGAATGAAATACTAAACAATGACTGAGTTCTGCGTCTTTACTCCTATCCTAATCTCCAGCACCCAGAAATCAGATTGGGCGTCATCGGGCGGCCACAGATACAGCCGTGAATTGAGCGGAACCATTTGCCAAATTCCCGATTCTGTTTTTAAGACAGCCGGAACTGGATTAATATTCTCATGTAACGTCTTTGTGACAAATTCGCGCATTGCCTTCATTTCTTGCGGCTTACCACTCCTAACCCACTTCATTGTTGACTTGACCATGTAAACAGAATTGAAATCGTAGACGTGAACTCCTAGGCCACGGTTTTGATGCTCCGTTAAATCTTCAAGAACATCAAAGGACATTGGGGAAATTCCAGACCATGGCGTATCCCACTCGACCAATTCCTCCGCAGGTAATACAGTTGGATCTGGGAGTGAATCACGGTAAGGAGTGTATAACGATTTGAGCCAATCATGGATTGAATCGTCGGGATCTCTCAGAGTTTGCCATGCTGCTGTCATAGAACGAAATAATCAGCCTCCCACGTCATAGATAAAACTATACTGCGCATTATCTCCCGTCGGACTCTTTCGCAGATTAGGATAACGCGTTGACCAAATAATACCCGTGGGACTCGCAGCATATGTCTGACTAACAGAAGAATCGACAAAATCAGTTGTTATGTCAGTAGCAGGGTCAAACTCTAGGGCCTTGTATATTCCTTCAATCTGTCTTGTGATTGCCTTGCGGCTCTCGTCATAACTTCCAATACCTATTGATACTTCAAGGGCAGCATGAAGTCGCGCCAGTTGTTTTATGAGATCCCAATTGGCTTCCGTATCCTGCCAATCATTTGGAGGCTGGCGATTTGTTGCTGTGTTTATTCGATCTGTTGCAGCATCAATTGCCAGGTTAATTTGAGCGTCTGTTATACCGGCTGTAATGTTTCCCAGCAACGGTCTAACTTCTGTTGGTATAGCATAAGGAGGCATCTTTTTCTTCTTAATTTCATAGCATTATCTGGAATATAAAAAAGCGATTTCTCGTAGTTCTCATACTTCGTCTACGAGCCCTTTCTGTTAGCAAAAAGAAAATGTCGTATCTACCAATGGCACAGGTCGACGTAATAAAGCGACCGCAGTATGTCGAGGAATTAGTCGAAGGAGTCTTACCACTCAGTGACGGAGCAGGTACGCCGGGCCCTACAACCTTTACTTCCGTAGGCTGGGGTATGACTCTCGGTGAAGATATCGCAATCGAAAACGATAAACTCAGAATGCTCGGCTCATACGATGTCGAGAAACAACTAAAATTAGGTTCAACAATTACATCTGAAATTTCCTATAAACCCTTTGATTTTAAACTGGCAGGTTATGGGTTAAAGGTTCCCATCTCGCCAGCAGTAACGCCGCCAGATCCCAAGGCAGTAGCCCCGAACGGTACAATTGGCGTCTCCATATCCATTCTTATGAGTGCCCGTATTGACGGAGTTGAGAAATTCAAGATATGGACAGGAGTTAAATTTGGAGGCTGTTCCGGAGAAATTACAAGAGACGGCGGCTGCTCCTTCACATTACCCTTTGAATGTAAAACCGTTAGTGACTGGATAGTAGAACCGACCTGGAGTCCCGCTCCTGCAGTCTACGCACCCAATCCAACAGCGACAACGCCATTTACTGGCATTAGCGGAGGAATAGACCCTCTCACGATTGCAACAGTGCCATATGACTCTAGTAGTTTTTCATTTAATTGTGATCTTGGTGTGATGAATTACAAGCCATTGGGACAGGAGACATTCAAATTTAGAAAGTCAATGCAGAGAAATATCACCTGTGACTTTAACACTCTAGTCAAGAATAACGTCTTATTGGGAGATGTTCGAGGATATACTCCCCGAGATGTCAAGTATAGATTCCAGGAAACACCCGAGAAATCAATCACATTTAACGGAGTACAATTCGAGTCCTATGTCAGGAATTTGGACGCTGGAAGTACTGACTTTGGTATCGAGGAAGTAAGCGGACAGGCATCAGCGGGTATAACAATAACGGATACCCCCTAAGATCTCTTTATAGTCTGCCTAGTATTATCCTGGTATAATGTCCAGTGGTACCGAACAGGCTCAACAAAAGGAAGAAGAAGAACAAAAGCCCGAACAAAAACCAGAAGACGATTTAATGTCTCTTAACGAAAACGCCGAGACTATAGACACAAATCAAGACGGCGGATTAATCCAAGAAGGCGAAGCAGATTTTGACCCTTCAGACTATGGGGGCTTCCCTATTGAAGCATGGCAGCGATACCTTGGAGCGATAAACGACAAAAAACAGTCACGTGTTGCCTCGCTTGCCACTTATCTAAAATATAAGGTGAGATATAATGCAACCCCAAACGCCCCCTATCCCGAATTCAAAATTATGGAATTAACATATTATCCTATCACAAAAAAGATCTGGGAGCGCAGACGTAACGAATTATCAGAGATTGAAGATCTAGAAAGAGAGACCCAAATACAGATTACCAAGTTAGCAGAGACTCAGGAATCACTTAGACTTAGGATCTTTAATCGTAATAAACCGCGGGGCATGATAACAAATAGAAACGATCCGAATAAGGCCACATTAGAGGAAATACAAACAAACATGAAATTCTTCCAAGAATTCGAATTAGATATAGGTAGAAAGTTAGCCCAGAAAAGACAGGCCTCCGATATAGAAGCATTTGGTATGTATTTCCACAGACCAAAGGAGATTTACGAACAGATTCTAAACGAAGATCTCGATGACATACTTAGGGCATGCGATTGGAAGCAAATTCATGGGTCAGCAAATTTACGGCTCTCAAAGCCCTCGTCTTTACAGGTTACTTCGCAGGGCGTTCAATAAGCCAAATAGAACAAAAGTGCCTGAAGCATTTCGTTGTAAAAAAGACGTGGGGTATGTGGTGGTGGGAGTTTGATAAAGAGGAACCACTTCAAGAGGATTTGGTAGTCTATGAAAAGTTTATGGAGTGGCGTCGTGAGCGGTTAAAGATGACCAGGGAAAAGGACAGACAGAAGCAGGAAGCAGCAGCAAGGAAAGCCGGCTCATCGGGGTCCGGGAAATCAGTCACACACAGCGGGGCTAGTTATACAATACCCGATCCTACAAACTAATTTCGTTTAGTTAATACCCATGCCTAGTATTACCGTTAAAGGACTGAAAGGTATCCCGCCAGCAATGCGGGAGTTAGCGATTGCTATTGGTACAACTATAGCAGATAAATCCATTTCTTACTCTGGCCAGCAAACAAAGCAACGGCTGGAACAGGATACGCCCGTAATAACGGGACGACTAAAACGTTCTACTATTTTTAGGAAGGATGGCCCAACGCATGGAGTTGTCGGACAATTTGCCCCCTACACGGCAATTGTAGAGAATCGTAGACATTACTGGAGCGGCGCCAAACAAGTAGCAGATTTGTGGCCGGAATATTTTAGAGCCCTAGTCGGAGCGGAGATTGGTATCGTATCCAGAAAGTACGCAGGGAAATAAATAGCAAAAATGAGTTTCCCAGTCTCAATAACTTTTGACGTGAAGGCGCCGCCAACAGCGGCATTTGATTCGTTAGCGCAATCTGCCACTAAACTCGATCAGGCCCTTATGAACTCGGCTAGCAATTTCGACAAGTTCGGCCAATCAGTCTCTAAAATGGAAGGGCCCTTAGGTTCTGTCGGCGGCAGTATGGGCCAACTTGAGGGCAGTATGTCAGGCCTTGAAGGAAGTTTAGGCGGCGCTGCTGGCTCAATGGGTGAGTTCGCCGGAGCAACTGAACAACTCAATGGCAGCATAGGCGAGACCGGGGGATTCATCGCAGAGGCCTCCGGCAGTATGTCCGAACTCTCTGGCTCAACCTCAGAGACGGGCGGAGCAATGACAGAACTCTCAGGTACTACCTCCGAGTTTAATGGTAGCATCTCCGAGACTGGCGGATTCGTTACTGAAACAGGAACAGCAAT
>SMEP01000233.1_pt1 | contig 11982 bp, 10 predicted proteins | sample 2456231 | NCBI WGS metagenome assembly SMEP01 (sample SAMN10132595, study PRJNA489261) | soil metagenome | isolation source: day1 control-silty clay loam soil ammended with raw manure from dairy cow... | place: USA | collected 2015-05-15
AAGTTTTATCTACGTCTAGGCTAAAGCGCCAGCCCCTCGGACATTTCGAACCCTCCTGCAAAAGTGGTAGAGCGTTTACTTTTGCGTCGGGTCCTCCAATGTCTGTCGGGGCTGAACGGGCGCTTTAGCGCTTTTGTTCTTTTTTTAAAGGAATTTCTCGTTTTTTGGGAGAATATTGTACTAACACGCAACTATAAATAGAGAAATGGAGTGTTACCATGTACACAGCATACTGTCGAACGATTCAAGGAACGATGCGATTAGGTATGAAAATCTTAAATTGGAGAATACCGCAGTTATTAGAAGGCAAAAATAGTTTATTAAAGCTCCCGGAATTAATTCAAAGTTTGAATTTAAAGCGCATGCTTATTGTGACAGACGAGGGAATTCAAAAAACAGGTTTAATGGAGCCGTTACTAGCAGGACTAGCAGCGCTCAATATTTCGAGTATTATTTATGACAAAACGGTACCGAATCCTACATTCACAAATGTAGAAGAAGCGCTTGACCTATACAAAAACGACAACTGTGATGGCATAATCGCATTCGGTGGTGGTTCGCCGATGGATTGTGCGAAAGCCGTTGCTGCACGACTAGCTTGTCCAGATAAATCAATTGCCCAGATGAAAGGGTTATTTAAAGTGCGTAAAGAAATGCCACCATTTTTTGCCGTACCAACAACAGCTGGTACAGGGAGTGAGGGAACGATTGCCGCAGTCGTGTCAAATAGTGAAACACATGAAAAGTTCGCGATTATGGACCCATCACTTGTACCGCACTATGCGGTATTAGATCCGCTATTAACAGTCAATTTACCCAAGCACATTACGTCAACAACTGGGATGGATGCGCTAACGCATGCAGTAGAGGCTTACATCGGAAAAAGTAATACCGAGGAAACAAGAAAGTATTCCAGAGAAGCCGTCATAATAATTTTTAAATATTTAACACGTGCCTATGAAAACGGAACAGATATTGAAGCACGTGAACGAATGCAACGCGCCTCTTATTTAGCGGGTCTTGCGTTTACAAGAGCCTATGTGGGCTATGTACATGCGATTGCGCATACACTAGGCGGTTTTTATCAAATTCCACACGGCTATGCCAATGCCGTTATTTTACCGCATGTGCTAAAATTTTATGGTGAAAGTGCAGCAAAGCCATTAGCTGAACTTGCCAATTTAGTGGGGATTGGAAAAATATCAGATAGTGATGAAAAAAAGGCGGCTTTATTCATTGAGGCCATCGAGCAATTAAATGCAAAAATGGATATTCCAACAAAAATTGAAGGGATTAACAATCAGGATATCCCAATTATGGTCGAACGCGCGCTACAAGAAGCAAACCCGTTATACCCTGTACCAAAATTGATGAATAAAGATGAAATGTTTTATATGTATCAGGTAATCAAACAATAAATTAAAGCGTAATGTTGCAAATTTGTTAACATTACGCTTTTTGTGTTGCAGAATTTTCTGAAATCAATAATAATAACGTTCATAGAAAGAATGGAGTGAATAGCATGCCGCAAGTCGCACAGCAACAAAAGGTTAATCCAGGAACGACAAAAATTGAAGGCCATTTATTGGTGAAATGCGTTGATCAATCAGGAATTGTTTCCAAATTATCGACATTTTTGTATACGCACGGAGCAAATATTGTAGAATCGAGCCAATATTCAAATGATCCAGAGGGTGGGATGTTTTTTATCCGTTTAGCGTATCATATCGATCATCAAGAAGCCGTTATGTCCAAAATGGAACAGGACTTTAAAGAACTTGTAGAGGATTATCAAATGTCCTACCAATTTTATTATCCGACCATCAAAAAACGCGCAGCGATTTTTGTATCAAAAGATTTAAACTGTTTGATGGAGCTATTATGGGAATGGAAAAATGGCGATTTATTAATGGATATCCCATTAATCATTAGCAATAACGAGGCAGCTCGTAATATTGCAGAGATACATAATATTCCGTTTTATTATATTCCAGCGAATAAGGAAATTCGCGCGCAAGTAGAGCAACAGCAAATCGAGCTACTAGAAAAATACGACATCGATTTCATCGTTTTAGCGCGCTATATGCAAATTTTAACGCCACAGTTTGTCGCACATTTTGAACACCGAATTATCAATATTCACCATTCGTTTTTACCTGCATTTATAGGCGCAGATCCTTATAGTCGTGCGCATAAGCGAGGGGTGAAATTAATCGGTGCAACGAGTCATTATGTAACGAATGATTTAGATGAGGGGCCAATTATTGAACAAGATGTCGAGCGTGTGGATCATCGAGATGATGTGGCATCACTGAAGAAAATTGGCGGGAAAATAGAACGTCGTGTATTAGCACGCGCGGTACGCTGGCATTTAGAAAATCGAATTATTGTAGAGGGAAACAAAACAATTGTATTCCATTAAAAAAAAGGCTCTCTTGGAAAATTATTTTCCAGGAGAGCCTTTTGGTATAGAGGTGTAGGCCAGTACGACGCCATTCATTCCTCTTGCTTTTTAAATTATTTAGTTAGTTGTGCATCAAAGTAGTTCAGCAAGCCTTGATAAATTCCAAGTGTTGCCTGTTCACGATAATAATCGGTTGTAATCGCACGTTCTTCAGTTGGATTACTTAAGTAGCCAAGCTCTAATAACACGGAGGGCTGACGATTTTCACGCAGTACTAAATAATCACCAAAACGTGCGCCGCGGTCTTTTAACGAAACTTTCTTAGCAATTCCCGCATGAATCGCTTCGGCTAATTCTTTTTGATAACTGTTTGTATAATATGTTGTAAAGCCATGTACCGAACTATCTTCTAATGCATCATAGTGAATACTAATAAAAGCGTCTGCATTTGCCTGATGTGACACGGCCACACGTTTTCGAAGGTCAACAAAGACATCTGATTCGCGCGTCATAATAACGTTTGCACCGGCAGCTTGTAATTTTGAACGTAAAAGTTCGGATGTTAAAATATTGATATCCTTTTCATCGGTGCCACGTGCGCCTGTCGTACCACGGTCATTACCACCATGACCTGCATCAACAACAATCGTTACGCCTTTTAATGTACCTTTTTTACGGTCCGCTTTATTTATTGTGATTGATGTATTTGCTGCTTGATTGTTTGTGACAACCCAATTCGCCACATAAGCAGTAGCACCATCGTTTAACGAAATTTTAAACCAATCACCCTCGGTAGCAACAATGTTGTAGGTAGCACCCGCATCGACACGAGCCGCAACATTGGATGTGGTTGAAGCCTGCTCACGTAAGTTGGTGCCGTTATAAATAATTGTAACGGTTTCTTTGATTTTTGTAGATTCTTCCTTAGTGTTTGGGGCAGTCCCTTGCTTTGTAAATGTGCCATAAAAGCTATAAACCCAGCCCTTTTTTCCTTTTTCATATTCAATTTGAACCCAATTATGATCGCGGCTTAATACAGTGAACTGCGCGTCCTTTTCGGCAAGCCCCAATTTTTTTGACGTTAAATCTGGTTTCTTTCGAATATTAACGGTATTGACGTTTACTGTGAAGGTGTTTGGGTCATTTTCAGAAGTCTGTGTAGGTTTTGCTCCTTCTTGCTCGTCTGGCTTAGAAGGGGCTTGTAAAACCGTTTCTTCCTTCACTGTGACGTAATCACTAAATACCCAGCCCGCCATGCCATCGAATTGAATTTGAATCCAATCCCCTTGCTGCTGTAAAAACTTGCTTTCTGTACCGGAAGAGATTTTTGTTAGAACCGCGGATGATAGCGAAGGATCGGCACGTAAATTAAGTGCATCCACTTGAGCGACGACGGTTTTTTCACTTGTTGCTGCCGCTATTGGCTGTGAGGATTTCAAAAGCCACGATGCGACAAATCCTTCCTTGTCATGAACACGAACTTTGTGCCAGTCACCGTCTTTTCCTAATGAGGTAAGGGCGGTTCCTTCTTTTAACGTATCAAGTATTGGATACGAGAGACCTGGGCCTTCACGTAAATATAAAATTTCTGCATTCACATAAAGCTGCTCACCTTCAGCGTAAGTGACTTTTTGACTTAGTGGTAGTGGGGTTATTGTTGTGAATACTAAAAGAAGCGATAAAAGAATCGCCAAACGCTTTTTAATCATAGGCGCCTCCATTTTAGTAAGTTTTTGATAGGTTGTGATATTATTGTATACTCTACTATTATAGAATTAATTATATTAAAAAATATAGCGTTTTTTTTGTGAATAGGAAAGTTCACGCGATTACATGTAGTCTAAATAAGAAAATAGTTGACAACTTCGAGTCACATCATTAACATTAGTGTTAATTTAAAAAGTAACATTGCCAATGACCAAATAAGTAGCGGTTGCCACTACTGACAAGAGAGGGAAAAGACGCAGGCTGAAATCTTTCCTACAGTATGTAACATGTGAATAACACTTGAGAGGCGTTTCCTCGAACATTTTTTAGTAGGGGAAAACGGAATCGGCCGTTATCCGAATACGAGAGGATGTAGTCATACATCAATTAGGGTGGAACCGCGGAAGTATATATAAGCTTTCGTCCCTTGCAATTTTTTGCAGGGGACGGGAGCTTTTTTTATTTCCCTAAAACACACAAAGTTGGTCAAAACAACCATGAAAGGAGTGCTTTTTATGAATTTTAAAGTACCTAAAGGAACACAGGACATTTTACCGGGACAATCGGAAAAATGGCAAAAAGTAGAACAAACTATTCGTGAACTATGTCACGTTTACCGTTATAAAGAAATCCGCACACCTATGTTCGAATCAACGGAGTTATTTCAACGTGGTGTAGGCGATACAACAGATATCGTACAAAAAGAAATGTACACATTTACCGACAAAGGAAATCGCTCATTAACATTACGCCCCGAAGGTACTGCATCGGCGGTACGTGCATATGTAGAGCACAAAATGTTTGGAAGCCCGGACCAACCTGTCAAGCTATATTACACAGGGCCAATGTTCCGCTATGAGCGTCAGCAAGCTGGTCGCTACCGTCAATTCGTGCAATTTGGTGTTGAAGCGATTGGTTCAGCGGATCCAGCAATTGATGCAGAAGTAATGGCACTTGCAATGGATGTGTATACATCACTTGGTTTAAAAGATTTAAAATTAGTCATCAACTCACTTGGTGATAAAGAAACGCGTGATGCACACCGCACAGCGTTAATTAATCACTTCACACCAGTCGTTGGCGAACTTTGCAGTGATTGCCAAAGCCGTTTAGAAAAAAATCCATTACGAATTTTAGACTGTAAAGTGGACGCAAAGCATGAAGCGATGGCGACAGCTCCTGCGTTAACAAATTATTTAACAGAATTCTCTTCAGACTACTTCTCAAAAGTAAAAGGCTACTTAGATGTCCTAGGTATCTCTTACGAAGTCGATCCGAACTTAGTGCGTGGTTTAGATTACTACAACCACACAGCATTTGAAATTATGATTACAGGCGATGGTTTTGGATCGATTACAACACTTTGCGGTGGTGGTCGTTACAACGGCTTAGTAGAAGATATTGGTGGTCCAGAATCACCGGGTATCGGCTTTGCGATGTCAATTGAACGCTTACTTTTAGCGCTTGAAGCAAAGGGCATTGAGCTAGAAACAGAAGATACATTGGATTTATATGTGGTCACAATGGGTGATGCAGCGAAGCTAAAAGCAGTAGAATTAGTAAGTTCATTCCGTGCGAAAGGCATTTCTGCTGAAATTGATTATGCAGATCGCAAAATGAAAGCCCAAATGAAAGCAGCCGACCGTGCAAATGCAAAATTTGTCATTGTATTAGGCGAGACAGAGCTAGAAGAGCAAGTAGTAAACGTAAAAACAATGGAAACTGGCGACCAAGCAAAAGTAGAATTCGGTCACTTAGTTCAGTACATCTTAGAAAACAAATAGTTGGAGGAATTATAATGGCACAAAGAACACATGCATGTGGCTTAGTAACCGCTGCACAAGCAGACCAAGAAGTTGTATTAAAAGGTTGGGTACAAAAACGTCGTGATCTAGGCGGACTGATTTTCGTAGATATGCGTGACCGTGAAGGCATCGTACAAGTTGTATTCGGAGATCAAGCGAAAGATGCGTTAGCAACAGCTGAAAAAATCCGTAACGAATACGTGATTGAAGTTAAAGGGAAAGTTGTATTACGTGACGCTTCTCAATTTAATAAAAACATGAAAACAGGCGAAATTGAAGTACTAGCTTCTGAATTAACAATCATTAACGAAGCAAAAAACCCTCCATTCGCAATTGATAATAGCGTAGAAGTTTCTGAAGAATTACGTTTAAAATACCGTTATTTAGATTTACGTCGTCCAGTAATGTATGACACATTCAAATTACGTTCGGATGTAACACGTACAATCCGTAACTTCTTACAAACAGAAGGCTTCTTAGAAGTGGAAACACCAATTTTAACAAAATCAACTCCAGAAGGCGCACGTGACTATTTAGTACCGTCTCGTGTACATGATGGCGAGTTTTATGCATTACCACAATCACCACAATTATTTAAACAATTATTGATGGTATCTGGATTTGAAAAATACTTCCAAATCGCTCGTTGTTTCCGTGATGAAGATTTACGTGCAGACAGACAACCTGAATTCACACAAGTCGATATCGAAACATCATTCTTATCAATGGATGAAATTATCGCAATGAACGAACGTCTACTTACACAAGTAATGAAAGATGTTAAAGGTATTGATGTCGTAACGCCATTCCCACGTATGAGCTATAAAGAAGCAATGGATCGTTTCGGTTCAGACAAGCCAGACGTACGTTTCGGCTTAGAGTTAAAACAACTTTCTGACATCGTAAAAGATTCTGCATTCGGCGTATTCGCAAATGCAGTAGCAAATGGTGGCGAAGTAAAAGCCATTAACGTAAAAGGCGCTGCAGCCAACTATTCTCGTAAAGATATCGATGCGTTAGGTGAATTTGCTGGCCGTTACGGTGCAAAAGGCTTAGCTTGGTTAAAAGTAACAGAAGAAGGCTTAAATGGCCCAATCGCGAAGTTCTTCGAAGGTGAAGCAGCTAACGGCATTATCGCTGCAACAGAAGCTGAAGCAGGCGACTTATTATTATTCGTAGCAGATAAATCATCTGTTGTTGCAGATGCATTAGGCGCGTTACGTCAAAAACTTGCAAAAGAATTAGGTTTAATTGACGAATCAAAATTCGAATTCTTATGGATTGTTGACTGGCCATTATTCGAATACGACGAAGCGGAAGGTCGCTATTATGCAGCGCATCACCCATTCACACGTCCATTCGATGAAGATTTAGAATTAATGAACACAAATCCAAAAGAAGTACGTGCACAAGCGTACGATATCGTGCTAAACGGTTACGAGCTTGGTGGCGGTTCATTACGTATTTACGAACCAGACTTACAAGCGAAAATGTTTGAATTACTTGGTTTCTCTGAAGAAGAAGCGCGTGCACAATTCGGTTTCTTATTAGAGGCATTTGACTACGGCGTTCCTCCACACGGTGGTTTAGCAATGGGTCTTGACCGTTTAATCATGCTACTTGCGGGTCGCACAAACTTACGTGATACAATTGCGTTCCCAAAAACAGCAACAGCAAGCTGCTTATTAACAAACGCACCATCAGCAGTTTCAGATGCTCAGCTTGACGAGTTAAGCTTAAAAGTCGCAATTTCAAAAAAGTAAAAATATACGAAAGCACTAAACAATTTCCTGTTTAGTGCTTTATTTTTAATATTTTGTATGAAATCTAGTACATTAATAATATTTTTTTGTATCACGAAGTTTTTGATTGAATTATCTGAAAATTGATGCTAATATAACGGTAATACGAATCCTGAGATGTTCGTCATGTAATTTGTTAGTTAACACTTTTGACCGAACATTAAATCGTTGGGAGCTACTTATTTCCGTAGAAGCAAACAGGCCCCAGGTATTTTAGAGCGGGAAGTTTAACGCTACGATTGGTGCACCCCCTTATTGGTAATACGGGATCAAAACGATGTTGTTAGCAAGACGGCATACTCGGGGTTCGTCAATTCCTTGTCATACTCTTCTACTTTTCTAGTAGAGGGGTATTTTTGTTTGGTCAGATTTTCGATTGTTACTTGCATGTATAAGGTGGAGTCGTTATAATTCCTAGTAGAATGATAAAGATTGAGGGGTACAAAGAGATGTTACATCAATTTTCTCGTAATGAGCTAGCCATCGGTACAGAAGGGCTAGAAAAATTAAAAAATACAACGGTAGCCATTTTAGGTGTAGGTGGGGTCGGCTCATTTGCAGCAGAAGCATGTGCACGTAGTGGTATTGGCCGTATTATTTTAGTTGATAAAGATAACGTTGACATTACAAACGTAAATCGTCAATTAGTGGCATACTTATCAACAGTAGGCAAGTCAAAGTCAGGTGTCATGAAAGAGCGTATTGCGGACATCAACCCAGAATGTGAAGTTATTGATATGCATATGTTCTATACAGAAGAGACGTATGAACAGTTCTTCGCACAGGGCATTGATTATGTGATTGATGCTTCTGATACGGTAATTTACAAAATTCATATTATGAAGGAATGCTTAAAGCGCAACATTCCAATGATTTCTAGTATGGGTGCTGCCAATAAAATGGATCCAACACGTTTCCAAATTGCGGATATTTCAAAAACACATACAGATCCACTTGCAAAGGTAATTCGTACTAAGCTTCGTAAAGAAGGCATTAAAAAGGGCGTGACGGTGGTATTCTCAGATGAGTCTCCAATTGTAGTTCGTCCAGAAGTGGCACAATACGTAGGGAAGCCTGAAGCGGAAATTCGTAAAGCGCAACTACCACCATCATCAAATGCATTCGTACCTTCAGTTGCGGGTTTAATCGCCGCAAGCTGGGTCATTAATACGATTTTAAAAGATGTACAAATTAAACGCGTCCAAGATTAAAAATAAGCTGTTCTCAAATGATGAGGACAGCTTTTTTAGTGGATAGGAAAGTATAACTTTTTTAAGGAAATCCACATAAGAAAAGACATCATTTCGCGCTATTTGGCGCGAAATGTGTTTTTCTAAGACTTAACCAATAATTTTAACGGCTTGTTGATAGGTTTCTTCAATATTTTTTGTCACATGATGTTGTTCTTCGTTAATGTTTTCAAGCATGTTATATAGCTGATCAATCGAATTGGTGCTTTGCTCGATAATGGCAGCGAATTCACTTGTGGCAACTTCAATAGAAGAAGCATTATTCTCGATGGATTGCACGCTTGTCGAAAATTGCTGTAAATTTTGCTGCAATGTTTTCAACGCACCAAAGAGGTTATTAAACGTGTCACTGGATTGCTCGACCATGCGTTCTTGCTTTGTTACATGGGAAATGCCGTCTTTTAATCGACCAAGTGCCAGTTTATTAAAGTTATTGACTTCAGCTAAATTTCGATCGATTTTAAGCACCATTCCATCTGTAATTCCAGCGAGCTTTCGAATTTCATCAGCAACAACCGCAAAGCCTTTACCATGTTCACCTGCACGCGCAGCTTCAATCGAAGCGTTCAGTGCCAATAAATTGGTTTGCTCGGTAATTTGGTGAATAGATGTTGCGAATTGATTCGTTTCAGTGATCTTTTCAGAAAGCGAAAGGAACGTTGTATTTAACTCGTTAAAGAATGATGTAAATGTATTAATTTCTTGTTTTAACGTCGTCATGGAATTTGCTCCATCCACTGCACGCATACTTGCCTGTTCAGCACGCTCGACGATATTTATTAATTCAGAGACAATCGAATGAAGCTCCACATTTGTATGCTCGGTACTCTGCACAATATTATGAACAAAGCTCGATTGCTTATGCGCACCGATATTTACTTCTTTCAGTGAAGTAAGCATTTGTTGATGAGCCGTATTAGAATGATTTGTACTAGCCGTAATAAGCTCTAGCTTCGATGTAATCGTTTGTACCGAATTTTCTAAATGTTGGTGTAATTGACCTTCTGAAATAGCGCGGTCATTGGCATCAATCATTAAGTTTTCAACATTTGTTAGAAGCGAACGATTTTGACGTACCTGAAGTAAAATGGCAACGAACATTAATGTTTGAGTAACAAAGACGTTCGCTGGATCAACTGCAAAACCTTCTTTATCAAGTGTAAAGTTGAAAATAAGCCCTAAAGTTGAGCCGATGTACCCGGCAATCAGTATATTCACGCTATTATGAACGCTTGCTAAAATTAACACGAAAATACTTAAAACAATTGTAGCTAGCGTTACTTTATTTGTAACAATCGTACCGAAAACCGTGATAACACTAGCAACGACTACAAAATAGGGAAAGAACTGACGGAATGGGACTACTTTTTGCTGTATCAGAAATACGATAAATGCAAAAGTAACAGGGATAATTAATGATAAGGCAACACCAATAGGCCGATCAATAAAGAGTTGAGCAAAGCTCCCTAATACAGCAGCGATTCCATAAACAATCATTAAAATCTTATTTTTTTCATATAAATCTCTTGCTTTTAACTGTTGAATCATAGCATCACCTTCCCGATAAATGTCATAAAATGTTCAAAATTACAAACTTTAACTCATTTATACATTAATTTCGTAATGATGTCACGCTTTTTGAATGGCTATTCATTTATTTTTATATGAGATATTATTGTGGTAAAATAAATATAGCTAAAATGAGAGGTGTCAAAATGACCATTCAGCAATTAGAATATAAAGGTTTAAATTTAATGGATGTTATCGGGACGGTTGAAATAGCTATTGATTCAAAAGTAAATACGATCCACCTATTTGATACACAACAAATTGTCGAGCCAGAATATGATTTTGTTACAAAAAGCTATATTTTAAGTGAAGGATTTTATAAAATGGCAGATATTTTAAAAGAAAAACCTTTGTTTTTAGGAAATAAAGAGCTGTCGTTTGAGCAATGGATTGAAGCTCATCGCTGGGTGTTTTATTGTTCGAAGCAAACAATTAAATGCTACGAAAATGGACAGATGACGATTTATTCAAAACAGCAGTTTGCACAATTTGAATCAACGAAAAAATATTATTCAAAATATATTTTACGGCTAAAATGAAGGAATATTTGAATATCAAATAACATAATATTCTATTAAAAGATAAAAAATGGTAAAAGAATGCCAGAATTTTAATGTTTTTTTCCATTTTACAGAAACGCGTTTTTTTTTTGATATAGTTAGGGTACGTATATTTAATACGGTTTGTGATGTAAGGGGGAACGTTTCAGATGAATATTGAGATGAAAAATGATTTATTAAATTTGCCAAAGTTGCAAGAACAGGTTGATACAATTGTGTTTGATTCTATTGATTCGAAACCAAATTGGTCGAAAGCATACGAGCAACTGGACGGGTTGCTACAAAAAGTGGCGCAGAACTTCAATGGTTATATTGCTAGCAATGAGGGTGCTATGCCGAAAGCTTCTACGTACTGGACGCTTTATATGGATATTGCGGCAAAAATGCTATATTTTATAGGTCTAGCCCAATCGCATTTAATAGACGAACATGACCCAGAAGCAAAAGCACAAGTTTTGGAACGATATAAAATTAGTGCAAGCTGTTTACCCAATGCATCATTAGAAGATAATGAGGAATTCATTTCAGAAGTAAAAAAGAGTATTGAGCAATTAGCCGGTCAGGGGAACGAAATCACGCTCTCTGAAAAGACAGCCACTTGCTTTGAAAAGTTTTATGCCTTCTCAAAATCCTATGAATAGTAATGAAGTGTCTGAATGTAAGTTTCAGACGCTTTTTTTGTTGTTAAGGAGATTATAATTTATCGCATTGTGGATAACTTTGCATGAAGTTTTGTCTACGTCTAGGCTAAAGCGCCAGCCCCTCGGACATTTCGATCCCGCCGTCGAAAGTGGTAGATCGTTTACTTTCTAGTCGGGCCCTCCAATGTCTGTCGGGGCTGAACGGGCGCTTTAGCGCTTTTGTTCTTGGTTTTTGCTGACAAAC
>SMEP01000234.1_pt1 | contig 11889 bp, 17 predicted proteins | sample 2456231 | NCBI WGS metagenome assembly SMEP01 (sample SAMN10132595, study PRJNA489261) | soil metagenome | isolation source: day1 control-silty clay loam soil ammended with raw manure from dairy cow... | place: USA | collected 2015-05-15
GTAATTGCTCCATTCCCAACATCATTAACTTTATTATACGGAGTTTACGTAGGAAATTCTAATTTCTGCAATGCTTTAGGGATTTTAATAATGTCTTAATAATCATTAATAGAAAATCTAATACATTTTTCCCTTCGTCTCTTTCGAAAAATGAATCGATGTTAGCATTAATGTCAGGATTAATATTAATTCAAATGCGTTAGTAATGGTATCACTGTCAATGTCGATTGAGACCGCGCTTCCGATTGTCATAATTACGGTTCCGACAAACAAACACACTGTAAATCTGCATATGGATTAACGTCATAAAACGGATATGTGAGAATCCACACATCCGTTTTTATGTTGTTTTTAACTTATTATTTTTCACGAGATACCACACAATCGTCACCGTCATCATGACAACAAAAATAAAAAACTCCCAAACCCCTAAGTTAATCGGATAGCCTATCGATATGAATACCTCTTTTAACGTCAATAGCGACATGAATAGCAACACTTCATTACGAATCATATACATAAGTCCGATGCTATTTTGTAGTTGCGCATCGTTTAATGGCTCACCACCATTTGGCATATTCATAAACTCAGGGAATTTTTCTACCTGGCCTAATAATAACCAAAGCCCAAAGCCAACAAGTGGAATAAAGAAAATAAACCATTTATTCGCCCAAGCATCGGCCTCTCCCATAAAGTTATAGTGACTCGGTACTTCACTTGGTAAGTTCGGAAATTGAATAGCAGTAAAGACGATTGTAATGATAAATACTGCGATTGTAATTTTGTTAAAGAGCTTCATCTAACTTCGCTCCCATCTAATCATTATTGAACGAACAGACCTGCGATTTTCTCTTCACTGTCATACGTTACTGTGAAAATACGTTTGTCATCGCTATATTGCGTAACAAGTACGACGATTTTCATGCCATCTTTTTCTTCTACCGTTGATTTTTCTACCTTTTCAAAGTCACCTGAAGCGACAATAACTGGCTCAATTTGTGCTAATTGTTCTGCTGTTAATTGTGTTTTTAAATTTTCATCGAATTGCTCGGTAATTTTGTCATAATTTTTTTCATTAATCCAGTTCACAACTTGTTCAGCCTTTGCGCTATATACCTCTTTTGTATCTTCATCAGCTTTATCACCACAGCCTACTAGTAAAACACTTATTATTAATCCTACTAAAACAATTGCCCACTTTTTCATGAAAACTCCTCCTCATTCATAACGTAACTTTATTGTAATCAATACTTTGCAGTAACGTTTTAAATTTTCCTAATCGGTTTGCTTTCATTCATGAACGGTTGTTTTCATAACGAGCTTTTGCTCAAATGACTGTTGATTGATCGCTGTTGAAAGTGTAATCGTTGGATACTGATTCGTTATACGTTTAATTGAATAAAGTCCTAATCCGCGGTCATTCCCTTTTGTAGAATAACTTTTTTCATATAAATCCCCTAAATTGATCACCGATTCAGCAATGCTGTTTTTTACAATACAATATTGCGTATCATCAACTGCAAATAACGCGATACTTATTGTGCGCTCGGTTGATTTTTCTGCTGCCTCGATTGCATTATCTACCAATATCGATACGATACGAATAAATGATTCTGTCGGCATATACAGCTCCTTGATTGGCTCTGGAATATCGACAGTCACCGTTAATTTCCGTTGCTGTGCATTAACAATTTTTACGCTTAACACACTTTTTACTTCGGTAATGCTCACACGCGATAGCTTCGTTAATTCTAGCTGCTGGTTGTTTACAATCGCCGTTGTTGGTGCAATTGTCTCTTCATAAATTTTCTTTATTTGCACAACATTTTCCGTGTGCACCGCTTCCTCTAAAGATAGGAGTAAATTCATATAGTCATGACGAAACGTCGACAGCTCATCATGCATAAATTCTAATTTTGTTACGTAATCCATGAGTTGCTCATGCATTTGCTGTTCATGCTGCTCGATAAGCTGTGCACGTGAACGATACATATTCATTGAAATAATAAGCATTAATACAATCGAAATAACTGTAATTCCCATGTATAGCTGTTCACCGTATAATTCCTGTAAATTGGTGAGTACATGCATTGTTGGGAAATTAATAATGAGTAAAAATACCGTACAAATGGCAACAATCACAAATGTTGGGAAGAACAGCTTACTATTTCGTAAATAATGCCCCGTTAGTTGAATTTTGTTACGCGTGATATACATAACAACCAAAATCACAGCTAATACAACAACGTGTAACACACTCGGCGTCCAGCTGTAATAAGGAAAAGGACTATCTAAATAGGCGTAATAGGTAAGGGTTAACAAGCCATTTTTAATGACAGTAAACAGTACTGTACTAAGCATGGCAAAATAAATGATTTGTGGTAGATTACCTGCTTTTGTTAACAAACCTAAAATTACTAAAAAGCCTATTAATGCGAATACATTCAGCTCTACAAGCCCTGAATAGCTAATGATTATCACTAATAGCACGGTAAACAAAATGCTTAACAATGCATAAAAACGCTTTGGAATTTGCGTCGTACCTACTAATAATTGAAATAAATAAAAATGCCCAAATCCAACCAGCACAAACGCAAGTAAATTATAAAATAACATCACTTAGCCTTCCTTCAATAACGCCTTGATCGTTTTCATCATTCTACGAGACACCGGTACCTGTTTCCCGCTTGTAACATACACAACCTGCTGCTTCGTATCTAATTGCTGCACATGCATTTTATTTATCAGCACCGATTTATGACAGCGTATAAATCTCTTGTCCATTTGTTCGACTTCCTTGAGCGTGCCATAAAATTGAATTAGCTGATTCGTTGTCACCAGCTGCAAACGGTGTGGTTCATCCGTCATTACATATTCTACGGTCGCAAATGGCACTTTAATCGTTGTATAGCTATTATCAATGACAAAGTAGTCCTCATCGATGAGAGCCTCATTTTTTGTAGCATAGTGAGCTAAGCACTCCCTAATCAATTCGCGGCGCGTTTCATGTGGCAAGTTCTTTTCAATAAACGTCAGGGCTGACACCATGTACTGATACGAAATGGGCGCAAGTTCGGAATGAGTCGTAACAAAGACGATAATACCGTGTGGATCGATTTTTCGAATTTCACGTGCCACTTCTAACCCTTTTCTTGTTTCCTGTTTAATTTCGATATCTAAAAAATAAATCGGCGTATATGTGCAAAGGGCAATTTTCGATAAAATTTCATCCGCCCTACTTGTCGCCTCAATAAAGTTGTATGGGATTTTTCCTTTATCACAAACTTCTTGAACCATTTGTTGCATGCGCTGTGCCTGATAGAGGTCATCTTCCAATATAAAAATACTCATAACGCCCCTCCTTTCCTAACGCAAACCTCCTAACGATTTTTCGTTAGGAGGTATTCAATCACTATTTAAAAAATTGATAAACGACACGTGGAATAAATATGAACATTTCCATAAGAGAAATCCAGAAATCAAACTTATCCGCCTTTTCATCGAATGATTTTTTCGGAGGTTGCTTCTTTTCACTCATCACGATGTCACCTTGCAATGGTTCTACGTTATCGTGAAATCGAATTCTTAATGATTTGCAATTGGCTAGGCTTGGCGCATCCATTACTTGAAAATGCAAATGTGGCTCTGATGAATTGCCTGAATTGCCACAGCGTCCAATTGTCTTTCCTGTTTTTACACGTTGTCCAACTTGCACTGTAATCGAACCTGGTACTAAATGGGCAAGTAAGCTGTATTCTTTGTTTGCATGCTCCATAATGACATAGTTACCAGCGGGATTTTGCTCGTTCATTTGCCCTGGGATATTGTCATTAATGCCGTCCACTACCTCGATTACTGTACCATCTAGTGGTGCTTTCATTTCTTCGTTGTAAGCGAAATAGCTTTCGTTATGCTCTGGCATATGAAGGTATGTGGAGCCGTCTTGAACTTTTACAAAATCATAAGCAAAACGCTGTGATTCGTAAGCATAATGGTAATTAATCAGCTCATTCGTGCCTCCCCAAAAAACAAACCACTCCCCATTAAACGGGTAATGATATGTATTTTTCGTATAACGTGTATTCGCTTGGTCATCCGTCGAAAACGGTGTTAAAAATAGGCTTTCGATTTCGTTTGCCTCGTTAAATGCAACAACTATCGCTTTCGTTCTTTCTTGATCTAACCAAATCATTTGATTCGTATGAGGCATATTGGCATCGTACTCTAGCTGAAATTTTACTACCCCCTCGACAAATGGAATCGCTAATTCGATAAACTGCTCAAATGTCACATAGTGCCTAAATTCAGCAGTCGTCGCTTGATAAACTTCTTCAAATTGCTGTGCTAAAAATAACTGTCCAATTGTATCCTGTAAATTTGACGCTCGTTCCATGTAGTCCCTCCGAATACAAAGAATTTTCTAACTAAATTTACGGGCAAAGCGGGGAAAAGTTTCATGTAGCTACTGTTTCAAGAGAAATAAAAGGAAAATAATTGCTTAATCAATATAAAATCCGCGCTAGCAATTTAAGTGCGGGTTATTTTCAAATAACGATTAAAGTAGGTAGTGCTTTAAAGCGGTTGCTACTTCATGTGGGATTACCGTTTTACCGTCTAGTTCACTTATCGACACCCAAAGCGGCAAATATGTACCGCTATCTACTTCCAAAAATTCCTCTGCCTGTCCGGTGCCAAACTGGCCACCAATGATTTTTGCGAAATAGTAATATTGCGTCCCGTTGAATGGTACGGTCGCTAACAGCTCCCCAACCTCTACTTCAACACCCAGTTCTTCAAATGCCTCACGCTTGGCACACTGTTCAATCGTTTCACCGATTTCCTGCTTACCACCAGGGAATACATAATATACGCGCCCCGCCTTTTCACGTCTGATGAGTGCGACCTTATCCTGTTCTATTAGTACAACCGCGCCACGATCTGTCATAGCTAGCTCTCCTTTTTAATCAAATTCTTCTAGTATTTCTACCACTTCTATCATGCCATCCACTAGCATTTCGGGTAAAGCCGCATTGTCATCACTGTGCCAATAATTGCGTGCTTGTTCGATTTTCTTCGCAAAAGATACCCCGTCTTCCTTTGGCAACAATTCACCGTCACCTTCAAAAGAGCGGCCCTCCACTTTTAATTTTACAATTTGCAGTACTTTACGGTTATATGAATCAAATATCGCTTTCCATTTCAGCAAGTCGTCATAGCTTTTCGTGACATAGAGACATGCTAATCGCGACGGATATTGTGGGAACTCCTCTAGTCGCACCATTTCCACAATCGTTTCTCGAATTGCACGCACACTGCTTCCTGCGTAATTTAACACAACTTCAGCATCTTCCTTCGCCAGTTTTAAGCCATTTTCAGATTTACTACTACGCAAAATTTGAAACACATCTTCCCCTTGTGCGTTGCGTTGCTCCTTTTCAAAAAAGAAGCGGTACAATGTATTTTTTTCATGTTGACCAAAATGAAGAATTTGACCAAGCTGCATTTTATTACGTGTCACTAAGTGATATACATATTGTTCCTGATCATTCATAGCTACACCTCTATTTCCAATTATTTATATTTTACTCAATTTTCTGATAAAATGATATTAACCTATAATGAAAGGATTGATTTCTATGAATTACACAGTAAAGGTGATTGAAAAGTAGACACGAAGCTCTTTTCAATCCTTCAGACAAAATTACATTGAAAAGAGGAATAGCAAATATGTATCACGATCAAGAATTAACGATTCGCCCGATTTTAGAAAACGATATGGAACGTTTATGGGAGCTTATTTATAAAGATGAACAGCCAGAGTGGAAAAAATGGGACGCCCCGTATTATCCGCACAAGGCCATGCCGTATGACCAGTTTATCAAGTCGAGACAAGATTGGATTGGCGACGATAGCTTTTGGGTCATTGAAGTAAATGGTATTGTACGCGGCAGTATTTCATATTATTGGGAACATGAGCCATCTCGCTGGCTTGAAATGGGCATTGTCCTTCACGAGGCTGGCTCTTGGGGCAACGGAATTGGGACGCGTGCACTCAAATTATGGATCAATCATTTATTTAATACGATGCCACTTGTGCGCGTCGGGTTTACAACATGGTCAGGCAATGAGCGCATGATTCGTGTCGGTGAAAAGCTCGGCATGCAAATGGAAGCTCGTCTTCGTAAAGTACGTTTATATGAAGGGAAGTACTACGACTCGATTCGTATGGGGATGTTACGCGAGGAATGGGAAGCATTTAATCACTAACTATTAGGGGTGGATGGAATGAGTATTGCACACAAGCTACAAGCGAATTTTGATGAAATGGTGGAAATCCGCAGACATTTACACATGTATCCGGAGCTGTCGTTTAAAGAGATAAATACACCGAAACTCATTGCTGATAAGCTACGTTCATTCGGCATTGATGTGAAGGAAAACGTTGGGGGTAACGGCGTTGTTGGTTATTTAAAAGGGACCTTTGATGGACCAACGATTGCCTTGCGCGCAGATTTTGACGCTCTACCGATTCAAGATGAAAAGGATGTTAGCTACAAATCAAAAATTGATGGTGTCAGTCATGCGTGTGGCCATGATATCCATACGGCCGCGCTACTTGGTTTAGCAAAAGCACTAAGTGAAGCCCGTGATGAACTTCATGGCAATGTCGTATTCATTCACCAATTCGCGGAGGAAGTTGTTCCAGGTGGTGCAAAGGCAATGGTTGAGGCAGGCTGCTTAGATGGTGTCGATTATGTTTACGGCGCGCATGTTTCATCGTGGTCTGAACTTGGGACGGTTCTTTTTTGCGAAGGCTATGCCATGGCAGCAGCGGACTTTTTCGAGCTCACAATTCAAGGTAAAGGTGGACACGGTGCATCCCCTCATGAAACGATTGACCCGATTGTTGCAGCCGCGCAATTTGTCTTCGGTGTGCAACCGATTGTCAGCCGTAACACCGACCCGATCGAATCAGCAGTTATTACAGTCGGTAAAATCGAAAGCGGTACAGTCGGCAATGTCATTCCAGATAAAGCCTATTTAACGGGAACGGTGCGAACGTTTAATCCTGACGTACGTAATTTAATTGAACAAAAGCTCAATAACCTATGTAAAGCAATCGAAATTCAATATGACGCAAAGCTTGATTTCACGTATACACGTGGCTATGATGCGGTGTATAACCACCCAACTGAAACAGCAACTTTGCGTGAAACCGTTTCTACTAACTTACCGGAGCTACAAGTGGTAAATGTACCGCCTCGCATGGGTGCAGAGGATTTCACGTATTATTTACAACAAAGACCCGGCACTTTCTTCTTCGTCGGGGGAGGCAACGAATCCATCAATGCCGTCTATCCACATCACCACCCGAAGTTTGATGTCGATGAACAATCGATGATTAATACAGGTAATGTCTTTATCGAAGCGTTGAAATTACACGGCGTCCTTCAATAGCTCATTAAGAGTCTTAGTTTAACTAAGACTCTTTTTTAATGCCTCTTCAAGTGATAATGGTGTGATCGTCCCTTGATGGAAATACAGCTGCCAGCGCCCATCGATTAGCTTCCAAATCGAGCTACGATACGTATTTCGAGTTCTCGTCGTATCCACAATAAAGTACGTCGTCAGGACTACACCCTCCGCTAATGGGTAGAGCTCAAAATTATGCAAAGACATTTCAGACAACACAACACCTGTTTCTAAACATTCTTTTTTATCATATATATATCCTGAGCTACCAATTTCAAAAAATTCATCGGCTAACACTGCATCTAATTTCTCAGCACTCTCTCGCACATCAGGCTTAATATGACTTTCCTCTAACTTCTTAATATGGTGCTTCAAATCCATACAATGACCCCCTTTAAAAGAATTATCCCGATTTTACTTGTGAATCTTTGGAAATACAACTAAAATTTATAATATTCTAATAATTAATTTACAATGGAGGTGGTAAATTTGAAAAAAGAAAAAAATGAACTTATTGAATGGTTAAAAGTCATTGTGTTAACGGCTGTATTTGTTGTTGGGATTCGTTCGTTTATTTTTTCACCCATTACCGTAGATGGTGCCTCGATGATGCCTACATACGAGGATGGTGACCGTGTCATTGTCAATAAAATCGGCAAGACAATTTCGGATTTAGATCGTTTTGATATTATCGTTTTTAAAGCACCTGATGAACGAAATTTCATTAAACGCATTATTGGCCTACCGGGTGATCATATCGCCTATAAAAATGACGAACTGTATGTAAATGGTGAAAAATTAGAGGAGCCTTATTTAGCAAAGTTCAAATCAGAATTAAATGGCTTTGGCGACTTAACGTATGACTTTACATTAGAGCAACTGACAGATGCTACAAAAATCCCTGAAGATTATTATTTAGTTTTAGGTGATAACCGCCGCAAAAGCAGTGATAGCCGCGACGCACGTGTCGGCTTAGTTGCTAAAGATCAGATTCTCGGTAAAGCGCATATTCGCATTTATCCGTTTACTGACATAGGCTTAGTAAAATAAATTTGGAGGTGACAACAATGACCTTTCCTATCCTAGAAACCGAACGTCTCGTACTACGTAAATTAAAAATTGAAGATGCCGACGCGATGTATATTTACGCCTCAAACGATGAGGTAACAAAATATGTGCTCTGGGATTCGCATACATCTCCTGAACAAACGAAGCAGTTTTTACAGTTTATGATTGATAAGTACGAGCAAGAAAATTATGCATGGGCTGTTACATTAAAGGACTCGGATGAATTTATTGGCACGATTGATTACGTGATGCTCAATCACAATGAACGTATTGGCGAAATCGGTTATGCCCTGTCACATCTCTACTGGGGTAAGGGCTATATGAGTGAAGCGGCAAAAGCAGTACTTCATTACGGCTTTACGGAACTCCACTTAGAACGCATTCAAGCCCGCTGCTTTGCTGAAAATATTGGCTCTGAGCGCGTTATGCAAAAGGCTGGCATGGTATACGAAGGAACAATGCGTAAGGCAAAACTTTCTAAAGGCACTTATTATGATTTAAAAATGTATTCGATGATCCGCGAAGAAGCGGACCTTTCGTAAAGGAGTACTAGCATGACACAAGATTTAACGATTCCCTTAGCTGATGGAAAGCTGAATATTCGTGTAGCCATTTGGATTGAACACGAAGAAAACATTCTCGTCAGTGAATTTCCAAACGGTATCATTACGTTACCTGGTGGGCGCGTAAAATTTGATGAAGCAAGTAATGATGCCGCTACTCGTGAGCTTTACGAGGAAACAGGTGAACAGCTAATGGACGTGGAGCTATTTTCTATCATTGAAAATTTCTTTACACTAGGGCAAGCCTGTCATGAAATTTTATATGTGTACCGAGGCACCATTCCGTATAAAGAAACGTATGTTGGCATTGATTATGACGACCAGAAATTGTACTGGCTACCGAAAACAGAAATCCACCATTTAAAGCCCCAAGCACTTGCGCAGCTTATACATAAGGATGATGTAGGCGTTGTGCATATTGTGAACCGGGATTAAAATAAGAGGCATGCTTACAAGCAATGCCTCTTGTTTTTATATAGGTAAATGCGTGATTTCATTAAAGCTTTTAATGACCCATTCATTCTTTTCATAAATAATTTCCGATAAACAAGCATTCGCCAATTTCGTTTTACCTGAACCAATTTCATCGTTAGACAGCACTGCTAAAATACAATTAATGATCCCTCCATGTGCGACTAAAATAATTTTTTGCTCACTTCGCTGTTCTCTAATTTGTTTTAATCCCTTTATTACACGCTCTCTTAAAGCCTCTTTCGTTTCTTGATTCGGGTAATTGCGGTTAGGGAATTTTTCAATACGCTCTTCGTAGCTCATACCCTCTGCCTGTCCGTAATTGCGTTCAATAAATAGTGGCGCTTCGATAATTGGTAATGCATTGTTTTGCGCAATAATTTGCGCCGTTTGCTTTGCACGTTTCAAGGGACTTGTCAGCACGATTTCGTAACCACTTCCCTTTAAAAATTGCGCGCATTGTTCTGCCTGCTTTATGCCGTTCCCATTTAATTCAATATCCGTATGCCCTTGCAACTTTCCTGCTTTATTCCAGTCCGTTTCACCATGTCTTACTAAACATATTTCCATTTTCAGAAACTCCCCTTTCAAAAATCATTTCGTATTGAATAAGTGCACTATCCATTCCTAAATAGTGTTCAATGCCATTTCTACTTACTTCTTGAAACCCGAGCTTTTGTAGCAATTTTCTTGAGCGCATATTCGTTTCATGGGTCTCAGCAGTAAATCGAGTAATGCCTAACTCGTTTGAGGCAAATTCAAATAGGCGAAGCGCTGCTTGTGAACCAAGCCCCTTTCCCCACACATTGCTATCGCCAATCGCAATACCAAATTCGGCTGTATCTCCTGCTATGCATGCTAGATCCACATAGCCAATTAAGCGATTACTTTCCTTAATCCCGAGGCGCTTAAAATCAGCCGCCTTATTCGCTACGCAACGTGCCCACCACTCGTGTAGCTCCTGTTCATCCCGATTTGTTTCCCAATCATTTGCTAAACAAAAAGTATCGTCCTTACTCCACGCTAAAACCGTTACAAAATCATCCATTGTTATTGGACATAGCTGAATTAATTGCTTATTAGTCACCATTACTAGCCCCTTTATCGAATCATTTTCATTGCATAATATTTTTTTATAAAAAATAATGAGAATAAATTTATACTTGCTTCGTTGTACTCTATGAAAAAGCTTTTTCACTAAAGTAAGGAGCCTAGCCTATGAAAAGTTCACCGAATAATTTTATTGATCGATTAAAAAAACAAAAGGAAGATGCTCTTGATTATATTATCGATAGTTACATGCCACTTGTAAAAGCCATTGCCCATAAAATTTTGCATACGCAATCTAAGCAAGATATAGACGAATGCATTAATGATGTATTTTTAAGTGTTTGGCAAAATGCCGCGCAATTTCAAGGGAATTCCGAGGACTTCAAAAAATGGATTGGCATGATTACGAAATATAAAGCAATTGACCGCTACCGACAATACGAAAAACGCGCAGCTCGTGAAGAGTCCGATATAGCATTCCCACAGCAGCAAACAAGCTACACGACCGAACAACAAATACTTGAGCGTGAACAAAAAAATGAGCTGCTGTTTGCACTTAGTCAATTAGCTACGCTCGACCGAGACATTTTTCTAATGAAATATTATTTAGAGCTAACAAATAGCGAAATTGCCGAAGCTCTCGGACTAACAAAGGCCGCTATCGACAATCGATTATATCGTGGCAAAAAGGAACTTGCACAACATGACAGTTTAAAGGAGCGCTTTATATGAGTATGAAAGAATGGATGGAGCTCGATATCGACAACTTAGAAACAGAACCTGTAACAGAACTTGAAAAACAACGTGTGAAACAACACATACTTAAAAAACGTAAAAAAACGCCACTTTGGAAATCAATTGGCGTGGCAGCTGTACTACTTATTAGTGCTACTACTGTGACAACATTTGCCTTCCCATCTGTCGCCGCTCAAATTCCGTTTATGAATAATGTCATGAGCTACTTTAATGACGATTACGGACAATATACAAATTTCGAACTGTTCTCCGATGATTTAAGCCTTGTCGACTCGGACAATGGCATTTCCATTTTAATCGATCATGCTGTGTATGATGGCACGAATATTATTGTTTCTTATGCTTTGGAGACAGAGAAAGACTTAGGTAAATCCATTGGTGTTGGTGGGGGTAATTGGTTTGATGTTAAAGATGCCATTGCGATGAGCGGTAGTGATTCTATTATTCAAATCGATGATACACACTATGTCGGTGTCGCTGAATTCACACCTACCTTTAAAACAGGCGT
>SMEP01000236.1_pt1 | contig 11856 bp, 10 predicted proteins | sample 2456231 | NCBI WGS metagenome assembly SMEP01 (sample SAMN10132595, study PRJNA489261) | soil metagenome | isolation source: day1 control-silty clay loam soil ammended with raw manure from dairy cow... | place: USA | collected 2015-05-15
GGAACGGAGAAAGACACCAGCAACCACGGGTCCCGAATGTTCATGGAGGGGGAGGAGAAAATGCGCTCGTCACCGGCCTGCATATGGGGCTCTAGTTCAGCGGCCAGGGCATAGCCCTTGCCTGAACCTGTCTGTTGGCTGACCAGCACGCCTTTTTTTTTCAGGCGGGAAATGGCGGAGCGCACGCTGGAAGGTTCAGCCCCCAGATCGGCCAACAGTTGAACCACGCTGGCCACTGGAATGGTGATGCCCGTTGGACGGGCGAACAGACCATAGAGCGTCAGAATGTAGTGATGCGGGGCGAGTTGCTCGTGCTCGCCATGGTCTCGGCTGGCGATGAACTCATCAATCGCGACGCTTGATTTCATTCTGTATTCCGGTGCTGGGGCGGATCGCTACCCATTTTTGACAGTAGGTGTGTAGCGGGCCATTTTACCGTGCGAGTCGTGGCGGCGCCAGCGCACAAGTTGTGCGTGGCTTCTGGGGGGAGGCAGCAGCTGCGGAGCGCCGGGCTACAGACTTTGTTCTAGCAGGCTATCAAGCACCACGATGTCCTGAATGTGCGGGGCGATGGCATCAAGCATGGCTTGATGGGCGTGGCTGCTTCTATAGGTATCCAAGGCCGTTTGGGTGCTGAAGACAGAGAGCAACGCATGACTGTAACGCGCAGAGCTCTGTGACAAATTGGGCACCCATTCAAAGCGCTCTATACCGCTGCATTCCCTGCGTATACGACTAAAGGCCAGATTCAGCTTGGGCAGGAACTCAGGACTGATGGGCGTATGGGGTGCCATCAAGACGATGTGCAAATACATGATTTCCTTGTGTGGAGAGAGGGGAGGGGCGTCTCGCAGAGCTTTTTCTTAGCCTGCTTGAGTGGCTGATATTATTGCAAATAAATAATGACAGAATATAAATAGCAATAAAATTTAGCTAAATTGTATAGGCCTATAGCTTTTAAAACGACGATTTTTCATAGGGTTAATACCTAAAATAAGCATAAATAAGCTAATACTCCCATTTTTCTTATTGCAAATAAATGACGATCGAAACAGAATTGAGTCTATTGAGCGGCTTGGCTAGTGTCCAGCCTTAATGTTGGTTTTGGGTCTTTAGCGCTAGAGCAGGGGCATCGTCATGAAAGAAAACATAAGTGGGTTGGGAGCCAGGGCGGTACGCGAAGCCTTCGGACACTTTCCATCGGGAGTTGCCGCTATTGCAGCGGTACTCGATGGCAAGCCGCAGGTTATTGTTGCGTCCAGTTTTTCCGTGGGCGTTTCACTGGCACCACCCTTGGCCGCCTTTTTTGTCCAGAAAAGTTCGTCGACCTGGGGGCTGCTGTCACGTGCCTCGCGTCTGGGCGTATCTATCTTGAGTGCGGAACATGCGGCCATTTGCCGCCAGTTGGCTGGGCCTGACAAGGACAGTCGTTTCAGCGATATCGAGGTCGAACTGAGCGAGGAGGGCGCAGTCCATATACAAGGGGCATCCGTCTGGTTTGATTGCAGTGTTTTTCAGGTGCATCCGGCTGGAGACCACGATGCCGTGCAGTTGCTGATTCACGATGTACAGATCGAGCGCGAAGTCTCGCCACTGATCTTTCATCGTTCTCGTTTTACGCAGTTGGTGGTCTAGGCCACCCGATCAACAAGAAAAAAGCAAAACGTAATAACTAAAACCACAGTGAAGGGGACATCTTTTGGACGCACATACACCATCTTTGCGCGAGCAGCCCATGACTGCCGTACAGCGTCGACGCGTTATTTTGGGGGTGGGGGCAGGTAATGCCCTGGAGTGGTACGACTGGACGGCGTATTCGATTTTTGCCGCCTATTTTGCCAAGCAGTTTTTTCATAGCGCGGACCCATTGGCGGCTTTGCTGGGCACACTGGCTGTTTTTGCAGTGGGCTTTTTCATGCGTCCATTGGGAGGCATCTTTTTTGGCTGGTTGGCCGATCGCAAAGGGCGTCGTTACACCATGACCTTGTCCATGCTGATTACCGCACTGGGCAGTTTGGTGATCGGGGTTGCGCCTACCTATGACATGGTTGGCCCGATGGCGGCGCTGTTTTTATTGATGGGCCGTTTGCTACAAGGTATCGGTCACGGTGGGGAAGTGGTTTCATCCTTTACTTATGTCACGGAAATGGCGCCTGCCAACAAGCGTGGCCTGTGGTCCTCATCCGTTTTTGTTTTTGTCACCATAGGGGTGCTGGCAGCGGTTCTATTGAGCGCTTGTCTCACCAGTGTGTTGGGCGAAGATGCGGTCCGGGCCTGGGCGTGGCGGGTGCCTTTTGTGTTAGGTGGTGCTTTGGGCGTGTATGCGCTGTACCTGCGCAGACAGCTGGATGAAACGCCGATGTTCAAGGCACGCCAAGCAGCCGCTGCTGCGGGCAAGGGGACTCGTCCTGGTGCGCGTGCGTTCTGGGCAGAGGTCTGGAAATACCGCAGTGCTTGCCTGCGGGTGTTTGCCTTGTCGGCGGGCGGCACGGTGCTGTATTACGTCTGGGCAATTATGGCCCCTACCTTTGCTATCACTTCTTTGGGGATGCCAGCGGCCAAGGTGATGTGGGTGGGGGTGGGAGCCAACCTGTTCCTGATCCTGTGCCTGATTTTCTGGGGGGCATTTTCAGATCGTTTTGGACGCAAGGTGAACTGGTACTTTTTTTCTATCGGTTCAATCTTCAGCATCATTCCCCTGACCATGGTGTTGACCGGCGGTCAGGGCGAGATCTGGCGTCTGGTGGTCTTTATGGCCGGCGGCATGCTCTTGATCTCGGCCCCGACGGCGATCATGCCGGCCTTCTTTCCCGAGCAGTTTCCGACCCGTATTCGTGCAGTAGCGATGGGCTTGCCCTATTCGGTAGCGGGTGCCTTGACGGGGGGAACGGCTCCCTACCTACAGGCCTGGCTGCATTCAATTAATCAAAAACAGGTTTTTGATTGGTATCTGATTGGCCTGTGTGTCCTGGCTTTATGGGCCACCATTGCCTCGCCCGAAACCAAGGGCAAGGATTTGCACGACTAAGCGATAGGCACGGGCGCGGGCTGGCTTGATGAGCAGCTTGGCGCCTTTTTGGGTTTTCAAGGAGTAGTGAGATGTTGCGTGAACATATTGAAGGCAAGTGGATTGCTGATTTTGTAGAAGTATTTGGACTGTGCAAGGTGCAGCCCGGTGAAATGGCGGTGGTGCTGTCCGAGACGCAATCCCGCTCTGTGTTGGCCGAGCTGGCCGAACTGGCTCTGACGCAAATGGGGGCTCGGGTTTGCCATGTCAAACTGGTCTCGCCACGCCTGAAAAGCAATATCGCCTTGCGCTCCACAGGTACCTCCCTGGCGTTAGAGGGGATGGGCCCGATTGTTCAGGCTTTGGCGGGTAGCCAGTTCATCGTGGACTGCACCGTAGAGGGGCTTTTGCATTCCCCCGAGCGTGCAGCACTACTCGCTCAAGGGGCTCGCATCATGATGATTAGCGACGAACATCCGGAAATTCTGGAGCGTGTCAAACCCAGCCCTTATTTGCAAGACAAATGCGATATTGGTGGAAAGCTGATTAGCGATGCAAGCGTCATGCATGTCACCTCCGAAGCAGGAACCGATCTGACCATCAGCCTGGCCGGTGTGATCGGCCGTGGTAGTGCGGGCATTGCAGATAAACCAGGCAGCTTTGGTTACTGGCCTGCTGGTTTGTGCATTTGCTATCCCAGCAATGGCAGTGTGAATGGTACTTTGGTCCTGGATAGCGGGGATGTAAACCTGACGTTCAAGCGCTATCTGGAGTCGGCGGTGACCCTGCGTATCGAAAACGATTATGTGGTAGCCATTGAAGGTAAAGGTGTGGATGCAGATTTGATCCGTTCCTACTACGCCAGCTGGAATGACAAAGATGCTTATGCGGTCAGCCACGTGGGCTGGGGCATGGCACCGGCGGCTCGCTGGGACTCCATGGCCATGTACGACAAGCGCGATACCAACGGGACGGAATTGCGTGCCTTTGCGGGTAACTTCCTCTTTTCCACCGGAGCAAATCCTGCAGCGGGTCGCTTCTCCGATTGTCACTTTGATTACCCGATGCGCAATTGCACCGTCAGCCTGGATGGCCGGGAAGTGGTCAGCCAAGGTGTATTGCAGGGTGATCTGGCTTAAGCGTTGGACCTGAGTAGCTTAACGCAAGCAATGCGACTACTGGCCCTGTTCGCTGACGCTCTCCTTTGATGTTCCGTGGTACAAAACGAGGCTCAACGGTTTATGGCTGCTGCTTATAAAGAGCGGTGGCCATAAACGTGTTCAGGTTTGGGTGTGCAGGTGTTCAGTCAGGCTTGTTTGAATGCCGCCATCTCAAGACCTGATTTGTTTTAAAGGGTACGGAATATGCGCGAAGGATTGGAGAAACTACTGGCAGCAGGGAAGGATAACGCTTTGCTGCGCTTTGGCTTGGGAAATGCTTGCATGGGCGAGGGCGATTTGGACGCCGCTCAGGAGCATTTTTACAAAGCGGTGGAAATGAATCCGCGTTACACCGCTGCCTGGAAGCTGTTGGGTCGTACACTGGTCCAGCTAGAAAAATTCAAACAGGCTCGGGAAGTGCTGGAGAAAGGCATTGAGATTGCCCAGGGGCAGGGCGATAAACAGGCAGAGAAAGAAATGCAGGTGTTTTTGAAGCGCGCCTTGAAGGCTTTGGACGAGTCAGCATAGTGAAAGCTGAAGATGGGCGACTGACATTTTCTTACCATGCGGGTATCAGTGCATTCCCTAAGTGTGACAGCTTTATAAATGGGGCACAATACGTTTCATGCAGGTGAGGAGACATAGCCCGCGAAGCTGGGCAATAAAGACCGAAGTACAATGGTCACTATTATAAAAGCAATAGGCAGTACAACATAACAACAACAAAAAAAGGCCAGCGAAAGCTGGCCTTTTTTATACCTGCACGAAATGCAGAAAAATCAAACGCTTGTGTCAGGTATCGCCTGCAACACCAGTTTGACAGCACCTTGGCCGCCTTCATTAGGTGCACATTCCATAAAGGCCAGGATGCTGGGTAACTGAGTCAGCCAGCGACGCACAGCGTGGCGCAAAACGGGTTCGCCATTACGCGAGCCATAGCCGGTGCCGTGCACAATACGTACACAGCGCACACCGTGCTCCAGACAGGAGCGCAGAAAGTTATCCAAGCGTTCACGGGCCTGCTCCAGATCGGCACCATGTAAATCCAGGCTGGACTCGATCGGCCAGCGATTACGCTCCAGATCGCGTAAAACATCCGGGCCACAGCCGGGCCGCAGGTGCTGCGCATCATTGGCTTCACCCTGCACACTGACGTATTGATCCGAAGCCTGCGGCAGAGCAGGGGTATTGATGGGGGCCCCTATGGCATGACGACGGCGCAGTTCCAGCTGTTCTGCACTGGCTGCTGGTCGAGACGGCGCGAGATTTTGCGCCTGTTTCTTCAAAGGGGCGACATCGCGGAGTGAATGGCGCAGCCAGGCTCTATCGCTAGGATCCAGGGAAGAAACGGCTTCTTCAGGAACACTAGTCTTATTGGCGGCGGGAGTGGGCAATTTGCCACCGGGGTCCGGCGGGCGGGGGCGCTTGCGAGCCTGGGGTCGGTTTGGAGCTGGGGCCGGGCTAAGGTCCTGGCGGACCTGATGCTGCAACTTTTTCAGGTCTGCCAGGCTACGGCCTACAGTTTTAGGCTTACTTGTTTTCATCCAACCAGCGCTGAGCGTCCAGGGCAGCCATACAACCGCTGGCTGCGCTGGTGATGGCCTGACGATAAATATTGTCTTGCACGTCGCCGGCGGCGAACACGCCGGGTACGGAAGTCATGGTGGCCATGCCTTGCAAACCGCTGCGGGTGGTGATGTAGCCATCATGCATATCCAGCTTGCCGTCAAAGATCCCGGTGTTGGGCTTGTGGCCGATAGCGATAAACACGCCGGTCACAGCCAAATCTTCGGTAGCTTGAGTCTGCTTGTTGATGATGCGAGCACCGGTGACACCGGAAGCATCGCCCAGCACTTCTTGCAATTCGCTATGCAGTTGCAGGCGGATGTTGCCGTTCTTGACGCGATCCATCAGCTTGTCGGTCAAGATGGGCTCGGAGCGGAACGTGTCACGACGGTGAATCAGGGTGACCGTTTTACAAATATTGGACAGGTACAGGGCTTCTTCCACGGCAGTATTGCCGCCACCGACCACGGCCACGTCCTGGTTCTTGTAGAAGAAACCATCACACGTTGCACAACCCGACACACCACGGCCCATGAATTCCTGTTCCGTAGGCAGACCCAGGTATTGAGCAGAGGCACCTGTCGCAATAATCAGCGAGTCGCAGGTGTAGACTGTGCCACTATCACCATTCAGGGTCAGTGGGCGGGTGGACAGATCAACCGAGGACACCATGTCAAAGATTAATTCTGTTTCGAATCGTTCCGCATGAGCCTGGAAACGTGCCATAAGATCAGGTCCCTGGACGCCTTGGGCATCGGCTGGCCAGTTATCTACATCCGTGGTGGTCATCAGTTGGCCACCTTGCTCCATGCCAGTGACCAAGACGGGGTTGAGGTTGGCGCGGGCTGCGTAGATCGCTGCGGTATAGCCGGCCGGGCCTGAGCCCAGGATGAGTACTTTTGCGTGCTTAGTAGTCGACATCACAGAAAATCCGAAAAAGACGATCTCCAATTATAATGAGTCCATGGCAAGAATACCTGCAACATCCCCTCGTTCGTCCCGGTCATCCAAAAATGTGCGTAATGGGCCCTCGGCCCTGCAGCAGCGCCTGACGGGACTGCTGCGCGAAGCGCGGTGGATTATCTTCGCCGCCTTGGCGGCTTGGCTTGGTCTGGTACTGGCGACCTGGGACCCGGGTGATCCCGGCTGGTCGCATTCCGTGCATTCAGGGCTAACCCAAAACGGCGGAGGCATTTTTGGTGCCCACATCGCCGATTTCCTGTTGTTTTTATTTGGTCTGACGGCCTGGCTCTGGGTCGTGTTGCTGGTGCAGCGCGTAGCCGTGGGCTTTTACCGTCTGACGACATTGTTATTACCCAGCACTAAAAACGAGGACGTATTGCCTCGGGTACGTTGGGAAATTGGCATCGGGTTTTTCTTCTTGTTTCTGGGCAGCATGGGCCTGGAAGCTCTGTTTTTTAAAGACCTGGGCCAGCAATGGCAACTGCCAGCCGGGGCTGGTGGGCAGCTGGGCCAATTATTATCGCAACTATTAGTAACTTCGATAGGCTTTGGCGGGGCCACTTTGGTGCTGATGGGGCTGCTCGCTGGTGGAGCCAGTTTGTTCTTTGGCTTTTCTTGGCTGACGTTGGCTGAACGCCTGGGCGGTCTTATTGAAGGGGCGATTCGCCGCGTGATGACACTCTGGTCTGCCCGGCAAGATCGTCGTGTGGGCGAGGTCAAACGAGCCGAGCGTACGGAAAGTGTGGTCGCCAAGCAAGAGCAATTGGTTCATGAGCAGCCTGTGCGTATCGAGCCGGCTTTCGTTGCTGTGCCTAAATCTGAACGCGTCGAGAAAGAAAAGCAGCAGACCCTGTTCAAGGCACCGCGTCAGGTGGGGGAGGCTGGTGACTTACCTCCTCTGTCCTTGCTGGACCCGGCTACGGACAATGTAGAGACCGTGTCGCAGGAAACGATCGAATTCACCTCGCGCCTGATTGAAAAGAAGTTGTCCGACTTTGGTGTCGCGGTGACGGTGGTAGCCGCTCAGGCGGGTCCTGTTATTACGCGTTACGAAATCGAGCCTGCCACGGGCGTGAAAGGGAGCCAGATCGTGAATCTGGCCAAAGACTTGGCTCGTGCCTTGAGCTTGGTCAGCATTCGGGTAGTGGAAACCATTCCCGGTAAAAACCTGATGGGCCTGGAATTGCCCAATCCTCGCCGCCAAATGGTGCGTCTGGAGGAAATTGTTGGCTCCCAGACCTATCACAGTGGTGCCTCGCTTCTGACCATGGCGTTGGGCAAGGATATCGCAGGCAAGCCGGTAGTGGCTGATCTGGCCAAAATGCCCCACTTGCTGGTGGCGGGCACTACCGGCTCGGGTAAGTCGGTGGGGATTAACGCTATGATTCTGTCGCTGCTCTATAAGGCAGACCCGGCCGATGTACGTTTGATTCTGATTGACCCCAAGATGCTGGAAATGAGTGTCTATGAAGGCATTCCGCACTTGCTGGCACCTGTAGTCACCGATATGCGTTTGGCTTCTAATGCCTTGAACTGGTGTGTGGCTGAAATGGAAAAACGCTATCGCTTGATGAGTAAGCTGGGCGTGCGCAATCTGGCCGGTTACAACACCAAGATCCGCGATGCGCAAAAGCGCGAAGAGCCTATCCCGAATCCCTTTTCCTTGACACCGGATGCGCCCGAGCCTTTGTCGGTTTTGCCCATGATCGTCGTCATTATTGACGAGCTGGCCGACTTGATGATGGTGCAGGGCAAGAAGATCGAAGAGCTGATCGCCCGTCTGGCACAGAAAGCCCGTGCGGCTGGTATTCACCTGATTCTGGCTACGCAGCGTCCTAGTGTGGATGTCATTACAGGTCTGATCAAGGCGAACATTCCAACGCGTATTGCGTTCCAGGTGTCCTCCAAGATCGACTCGCGCACCATTCTGGATCAGATGGGGGCGGAGACCTTGCTGGGGATGGGCGATATGCTCTATCTGCCCCCTGGTACGGGTTTGCCCAAGCGGGTGCACGGCGCTTTTGTCAGCGACGAAGAGGTTCACCGCGTAGTGGAGTACCTGAAAGAGCATGGCGAGCCCGACTACATTGAAGGCTTGTTGGAAGGGGCGGTAGAGGGTGAGGGAGGCGAAGGCACCAACCCGATTACGGGTATGGCCGACGCCGAGGCTGATCCGCTCTACGATCAAGCGGTACAGGTCATTATTAAGAATCGTCGCGCATCCATTTCTTCGGTGCAGCGTCATTTGCGTATCGGTTACAACCGGGCTGCGCGGCTCCTGGAACAAATGGAGCAGGCTGGTTTGGTATCGGCCATGCAGCCTAACGGCAACCGTGAAATTCTGGTTCCCGCAGGAGGTGCCAACGATGAAGATTAAGACACTGCTTGCCAGCATGCTGCTGGCCGCTACCCCTGTTTTGACGCTGGCAGCCTCCGCCAGCGAGCAATTGCGCTCTTTTGTGCAGGATGTGCATGCCGCCAAGGGCGAGTTTTCACAACGTACGGTAGACAGCAACGGCCAATCCAAAGGCGCGCCGCAATCCGGCCAGTTCGTGTTCCAACGTCCAGGCCAGTTCAAGTGGCATGTTCAGCGCCCTTATGAACAGTTGATTGTGTCTGACGGCAAGCTGCTTTATCAATACGATCCCGATCTGGCTCAAGTCACTGAGCGTGGAGTGGATCAGTCCATAGGGGCATCACCCGCGGCTATCTTATTTGGTACAGGTAACCTGGAAGAGTCCTTCCGTCTGGTGGATCAGGAACCACGCGATGGCTTGGAGTGGATACGAGCAACCCCTTTGCAAAACGACGCAGGCTTTGCTTATGTTGATATCGGCTTCAAGGGACGTGAGCCGCGACGTCTGGAGTTACAGGACTCCTTTGGGCAAACCACTTTTATCGACTTTACTGGTCTAGAACCTAATCCCCGCATTACCTTGGGTACCTTTAATTTCAAGGCACCCGCTGGTGTTGATGTGGTATCCATGCCTTGAGGCGTGGAGCAGATTTAGTCGGGGTCAGCTCTTTGCCGACCCAAGCCCATCAAGTTTTCAATACAGACCTGGTCCGTTTGACCAGGTCTTGCCATTTTAGGAAGGGCGATCGCCATGCGTGATCTGTTCGCTCAAGAACCCTCCGCGCCTTTAGCCGAAGCTTTGCGTCCCAAAACCTTAGATCAGGTGGTGGGGCAGTCTCATTTGCTGGGCGAGGGCAAGCCACTGCGTTTGGCCTTTCAGTCCGGTAAACCGCACTCCATGATTTTCTGGGGGCCGCCCGGCGTGGGTAAAACCACCTTGGCCCGACTGACAGCCAGTGCGTTCGAGTGCGAGTTCATTGCTTTGTCTGCCGTCTTCTCGGGCGTAAAAGATATCCGTGCCGCGATGGAACAGGCCCAGCAGAACCTGGCCATGGGCAAGCACACCATCTTGTTTGTGGATGAGATTCATCGCTTTAACAAGTCCCAACAGGACGCGCTCTTGCCCTACGCTGAAAGTGGCTTGGTGACCTTTATCGGTGCGACCACGGAGAACCCCTCCTTCGAGGTGAACTCCGCCTTGCTGTCGCGGGCGCAGGTGTATGTACTCAAGTCCCTGACAGATGATGAGCTCAAACTGCTATTACGCCGTGTACAAGAGCAGAACGTGCTGGATGGGTTGGAATTTGAAGGTCTGGCTGTCGATACGCTGATTGGCTATGCGGACGGCGATGCTCGGCGCTTTCTGAATTTGCTGGAGCAAACCAGTACCGCTGCCAAAACTTCTGGCACAGAAGTGGTGACCACCGATTTTCTGCAGAACGCACTGACCTTGAATTCCAGGCGTTTTGATAAGGGTGGCGACAATTTCTACGACCAGATATCGGCCCTGCATAAATCCGTGCGTGGTTCTAACCCGGACGCTGCCTTGTATTGGCTTACCCGGATGTTGGACGGTGGGGCGGACGCGCGTTACTTGTCGCGCCGCATTGTACGTATGGCTTGGGAGGATATCGGTTTGGCCGACCCCCGAGCCATGCAAATTGCCAACGATGCGGCTTTGACCTTTGAGCGGCTGGGCAGTCCCGAGGGTGAACTGGCGTTGGGGCAGGCCGTGATCTATCTGGCGATCGCGGCTAAGAGTAATGCAGGCTATATGGCTTACAACCAAGCCAGGGCCTTTGTGAAGCAGGATAAAAGCCGCGAAGTACCTGTGCATTTGCGTAATGCGCCCACCAAGCTGATGAAAGAGCTCGGGCATGGTCATGCTTATCGCTATGCGCACGACGAACCCAATGCTTACGCCGCTGGCGAGACCTATCTGCCCGAAGGCATTCCCGATCCGCACTGGTATCAGCCAGTGCCTAGGGGGTTGGAGATCAAGATTGCTGAAAAACTGGAACGCCTGCGCCAGCTTGACGAGCAGGCAGGTAAAAAAGACCGCTAAGACAGGGCAGGCTGCTCCGTGGCCTGCCCCCCCTGATGCCTTGATCGGCCCCAGGTCACTGCGCCCTGCTGCGCTTGGAGTGGCTTGTGGTTAAAATCACCAGATCAATCGGGACTGAACCATCACCTATATGGCTATTAAATGTTAGATCTGAACCAATTACGCAAAGACTTGGAGCCGCTGGTACAGGGCTTGGCTAAACGCGGCGTGCAATTTGACACCGAGCGTTTCCAGCAGCTTGAGGCCCGTCGCAAGGCTGTGCAGGTGGAAACCGAGACCTTGCAAGCCGAGCGTAACGCTCTGGCCAAACGTATCGGCCAGCTCAAGTCCAAGGGCGAGGACGCCAGCGAAGCATTGGCTCAATCCCAGCAGATTCCTGTGCGCCTGAAGCAGCTGGAGCAAGATCTGTCCCAAGTGCAGACCGAGCTGTCCTCCTGGTTCGCCACCATTCCTAACCTGCCCCATGAAAGCGTGCCGGTGGGTGAGTCCGAAGACGACAACGTGGAAGTGCGCCGCTGGATTCCCGGCCCTAAAGACGATCAGGGCAAGCCTGCTCACATTACGTTTGAGCCGCGCGACCACGTCGATCTGGGTGAAAAGCTAGGTCTGGACTTTGAGTCGGCCCGTAAGTTGGCAGGTGCCCGCTTCATGGTTCTGCGTGGCCCTCTGGCCCGCTTGCACCGCGCCTTGGCCCAGTTCATGCTGGACACGCAGGTGGAAAAGCATGGCTACACCGAGT
>SMEP01000252.1_pt1 | contig 11731 bp, 14 predicted proteins | sample 2456231 | NCBI WGS metagenome assembly SMEP01 (sample SAMN10132595, study PRJNA489261) | soil metagenome | isolation source: day1 control-silty clay loam soil ammended with raw manure from dairy cow... | place: USA | collected 2015-05-15
AGATACCGGTTTGCCGAGAGATCTCGCTCGAGATGAATCGCATCGACGACCTCATTCGCAATCCGAATATTTATTACGACCGCAACGCGGTTGAAGGATTCATCAAATTCTGCGAAAGCGAACTGGTGCTCACCGACGGCACTCCGTTGCATCTCCTTGAATCGTTCAAGGTATGGGCCGAGCAGGTGTATGGTTGGTACTATTTTGTTGACCGTTCGGTGTACGTCCCGAATCAAAATGGACCCGGCGGTCATTACGAGCAACGTCGCATCAAGAAGCGCTTGGTCAACAAGCAATATTTGATCGTCGCTCGAGGCGCGGCCAAGACCATGTATCTCATGTGCCATCAGGCTTACGTCGAGAACATCGACACCAACACTACCAGTTCAGATCACCGTCGCGCCGACCATGAAGCAGGCCGATGAGGTCATGGCTCCATATCGTACGGCGATCACTCGCGCTCGCGGTCCGTTATTCAAGTTCCTGACGATCGGTGGTGCCCCGAACTCCGGACGCGATGTTGCGACACAGGCCAAGCTCGTTTCCACCAAGCGTGGTATCGAGAACCAGATCACCGGATCCCTTCTGGAGGTCCGACCGATGTCGATCAACAAACTTCAGGGTCTTCGACCCAAGATGTCCACTGTTGACGAATGGCTTTCTGGTGATACCCGAGAGGATGTCATCGGAGCGATCGAACAGGGTGCGTCCAAGCTGGATGATTATTTGATCGTCGCTTCGAGTTCCGAAGGTACCGTTCGAAACGGTGTTGGCGACAACATCAAAATGGAACTAATGAGTATCCTCAAGGGCGACTATTACGATCCGCACACCTCGATCTGGTATTACCGATTGGACAACCCCGACGAGGTCAGCGATCCCGACATGTGGCTCAAGGCGAATCCGAATCTAGGCAAGACGGTGACGTATGAAACCTATCAGCGCGACGTCGAACGTGCTGAGAAGTCACCGGCGAATCGCAACGATATTCTTGCCAAGAGGTTCGGTATCCCGCTCGAGGGTTACACGTACTTCTTCACCTATGAAGAAACCATTCCGCATCGGCGCCGCGATTTTTGGAACATGCCGTGCTCCATGGGCTTGGACCTTTCTCAGGGCGACGATTTCTGTTCGTTCACGTTCATATTTCCGCTTTCCGATGGAAGCTTCGGGATCAAGACCGTCAACTATATTTCCGAATACACGTTGATGCATCTCCCGACCGCGATCCGTCTCAAGTACGACGACTTCATGAAGGAAGGATCGCTTCGCGTCATGGACGGAACGGTTCTCGACATGATGAATGTCTATGACGATCTCGATCAGTTCATCGAAGACAATCACTACGACGTGCAGTGCATCGGATACGATCCGTATAACGCCAAGGACTTCGTCCAGCGTTGGGAACAGGAGAATGGTCCATTCGGTATCGTGAAGGTTATTCAGGGCGCCAAGACGGAAAGTGTTCCGCTCGGTGAGTTGAAGAAACTTGCGGAAGATCGCCAGCTTCTCTTCGATGAAGAACTGATGTCATATACGCTTGGCAACTGCATCGTGCTTGAGGACACCAACGGAAACCGTAAATTGTACAAACGTCGTCGCGAGGATAAGATCGATGCCGTCGCAGCGATGATGGACGGTTTCGTCGCCTATAAACTGAATCGCGACGCATTCGAATAGGAGCCATTATGGCATTTTCCAGTTACTGGGTCGACGATCCATCCGATATTTGCCACTACGGCGTCAAGGGCATGAAGTGGGGTGTTCGAAAAGCCGAGAAGCGTAGGTATAAACATGTTTCTCAAGCGAAACACCGCTTGAAGCTAAACAAAAGCGCCAAGGCCACTTACGAGAAAGAGATCGAACGCTACAAAAAAGCCACCGAACGAGATCTTCGCAAAGAAGTTGACGACCCCGAACTCTTTGATCAATTCGGAGGGATCGAAGGGTATCGAAAAGCTTTAATCGATGACAACATAATGTCGCGAAAGATTTCGGAAGCGGCGATCAAAGCTGGTGAACTCGAAGTTAAATTCTATAAAGATTTACCAGTTTCGACCCTTAAAAGTCGAAAGAAACTAAAAGCCGCTAAAGCCGCATTCGCCGAAGAAAGGCGCAAGGCGTTTATGGCTGAGTACCATAAGGAGTAATTATGGATAGCTATTGGGTCGTTCCAGATGATCCATCCGATATTTCCCACTACGGAGTCAAGGGTATGAAGTGGGGTGTTCGGAAATCCGAATACAAATCCATGTCGCGTGACAAAAAGAAGTCGGTGAAAGCTGAATACAAAGCCCGTAGGCGTGATCAAAAACTCGCCGAAAAGGCACGTCGACGTGAATTCTTGGAGAACAATCCGGATGTCGACACCAGAAAGAAGGTGTTCATCAGAGATGGAAAACAGTTCGCCAAAGGATTTCTGCTGACTAATCTCGCGACGCTAGGTGTTGCTAACATTGCCCCCGGTTACACTGGATTGGCGGCAGCCATCGGAAACACCTACAATATGTGGAACCTCGTTGGTATGGGAATGAACCAGTTCTTGTACAATTACGATGTGGACACAACCAGGATTAAGAGGGGCGATTTACATGAGTGATAGCTATTGGGTCGTTCCCGAAAACGATTCCGATATTTACCACTACGGCGTCAAAGGCATGAAGTGGGGTGTTCGTCGAGAAGCGAAGCGTGATGCTCGTGAATCGGTTCGCGCCGCTATGTCGTATGGCGAAGGTGCTGGTAATCGCCGAAAGCTGATCAACAAGTCGGTCGAGGCGAAAAAGAAGAAAGATCCTAATTACGCCAAAGCGTTCGATTACTATCGAGAGCGTGAGGATGTCGCCAAGGCGGGTCAAAATGCTAGGCATTGGCGCAAGAGTCAGGATCGGAAGAAGAAAGCCAAAAGTATTCGTAGCGGTGCCGCTCGTGCTCTTGGGTTCTCATCAGCAGCCGCCATGCTTGGTGCCGCTGGTGTGGCGTACGCCAAGAACTATAAGACGATCAATCCCATCATTCAAACGGCCGCGTCAGTCGGTAGAGATTGGGTTGTTGCACAGGTGGAAACCGCTAAGTTCAATCGAATGATGAAGAAAGCTGGTTTCTGATATGGATAATTCATACTGGGTGGTACCGGAAGAAGATTCCGATATCGTCCACTACGGCGTCAAAGGCATGAAGTGGGGTGTTCGGAAATCCGAATACAAATCCATGTCTCGCAAGGATAGGCGAAATCTTCGTAAACGAAAGAACGAAGGTTATAGCGATCACCAACGTGAGCTCGACAAATTGCGTTTGGGCGGTAAATCGGTAAAGCGCATCAACAAACGCATGAACAAGGGCGCTACGTATAAACAGGCGAGACGACGTGAATACGTTCGGCGCTTTACTACGTCATTCGCCGCAGCCAATGTCGCTCAGTTTCTTAGGAACAACCCGCAAATAGTCATCGGCGGTATGGCACTCGCGGCTGGATTGGGCTCGATGGCGGTGACGAAGCTGACGAAGCTTCAGCTCACTCCTACGGTCCGTAAGTGGCATAATTTCACGGAAGCCACCGCGAAGAACCGACTCGAAAGCGCCGGTTTCAACGGTCCGAACGTGGTCAATGTGACACCGGTCAGCGTCACCGAACGTAGGCGTCGATTTTAAGTCAAAATGATAATGTAGGAAAGGACGATCTAAGATGATTGATTCGTATTGGGTTGTTCGCGATTCCGATCAGGATATTTCCCATTACGGCGTCAAAGGCATGAGGTGGGGTGTTCGTCGATACCAGAACGAGGACGGAACGCTAACGTCCCTCGGTCGACGTCGTGAAGACCTCAAAGACGCCCAGCAAAGACGCGTAAGGGGTAAACAGGAAAAATTCCAAAAGCAAGTCGATGTCGGGTACGCTACCCGCGAATTCAATAAAGAGAAGACTCGTCAACGGATTAATGCCAAAGGGTATAAGAAAACCAAGCGTCAATTGGCTAACGAAAAGAAATACCGTGATCAAGGCTTTACCGAAGATGAAGCCGAGATCATGGCTGCCAATCGACGCCGAGGCGTTAGAATCGCGATGGCTGCCGGAGGCGTTGCCATTGCCGCTTTGGGTGCTTATGCCGCATACCGGCATTATGATCGAATCACGGACCGTCTGCTCAGTGCTGGTAGCGAACTTGGTCGTGTCGGCATAACGGATACCGAAGGTTTACGCGAAGGGTTCTATGCGTTCCGAAAAGGGATAAAACGCGACGCAACGAATTACGAAGGTATGTATGCGAAAACGTTAAGCGACAGCGGACGTAAAGTATTCCGAAAGTCGATCAGCGCAACCAGCGACATCAAAATCGCTTCCGAGCGTAGGGCTCAAAAAGTCTTGGCCAAGCTTCTGGAAAACGACGAGGATGCTCGTAGGGAAGTGGAATTCGGAGTTTCAACGGTCACGAAACGACAAGAGCTCGCGGAAAGACTCGCCCGTCGCGACCTTAGGCGTGGGCGATACGACAGCAAGCACGTGTATGACTACTTCAACATGGGCATCGCTGGTACCAACAATGAGAAAAGGGATGAACTCAATAAGAAATTCTACGAAGCCCTGAAGAAGGAGGGATTTGGCGCTGTACGTGATGTCAACGATGTCCGATACAGCGGCTATCGCTCGAAGGATCCGCTGATCTTCTTCGATACATCGAAGGTCGCTACAACTAAAGTTTCGCAACTGTACGTGACCGATATTCACAAGAAGAACATAAAGGCCATGATCCGAAACGCAGGAATCACCTTTGCTGGGTATGGGGCTCTCGCCTATGGCCTTAATACCGGAATGCGGTCCGTAAACAAGAAGATCGAACGATCACTTGTTCGAAGGTATCGAAAAGAGCATCCGAATTCCGAGATGACGGATTCCCAGATTCTCAAGAGTCTGAATGTTACCTAAAGTTCAAAATGAAAAGTGAAACCAAGGAGGTGCGAATGTGTCGAGTATTTCGGACCGACTAGCTCATGCTTGGAATCAGTTCAAACATCCGCAGTCTTTTCAGCCAGTCATCGGTACAGCATCGTATACGCCATCGACCTATGTCTATCGACCGATTTCCAATGAACGATCGGTTGTGTCGGCATTGTACAACCGCATCGCGATGGATGTGTCATCCATTGACATCAAACATTGCGTTGTGGATAAAGAGACCGGTGGGTATATTCGTGACTACAATTCCGGATTGAGCAACTGCCTTCAGTTGTCCGCCAATGTGGATCAAACTGGACGAGCGCTCATTCAGGAATTGGTCTTGACGATGTTTGATGAAGGGTGCGCCGCGTTGGTGCCCATCGATACGAATGTGAATCCGAGGGCTCACGATTCGTTCGATATTCTCACCATGCGTGTCGGAAAGATTGTCGAGTGGTATCCGAACGACGTCAAAATAGAAGCATACAATGATCGCACCGGAACTCGCGATGAGATCATTTTGCCGAAAACCAAAGTGGCCATCGTTCAGAATCCACTGTACACGGTGATGAATGAACCGAATTCCACACTACAGCGACTCATCAAAAAGTTGTCGCTCCTCGATGTGGTTGACGAGCAGTCTGGATCCGGAAAACTGGATTTGATCATTCAGCTTCCGTATACCATTCGTTCCGACGCCCGAAAGAAACAGGCGGAAGATCGTCGAAAATCCATTGAAGAGCAACTGTCCAACAGCAAGTACGGGATTGCCTACGCCGACGCCACTGAGCGAATCACTCAGCTGAATCGATCGGTGGAGAACAATCTCCTTAGTCAGATCCAATACCTCACCACGATGTTGTATGGTCAACTCGGCGTTTCCGAAGCCGTCGCCAATGGCACCGCCTCGGAAGAAGAGATGATTGGGTACAACAACCGAACGTTGGAACCGATTCTCACCGCCATTTGCGATTCACTTACCCGGACGTTCCTCACCAAAACAGCGAGGACCCAAGGTCAGGTGATCCGCTTCTTCCGAGATCCATTCAAACTCACACGAGTTCAGGATCTTGCGGATGTTGCGCAGAAGTTCATCGCAATGGAGGTGCTGACTTCCAATGAGGTGAGGTCGATCCTCTTCCGCAAGCAGTCCGATGATCCGAATGCGAATGCTCTTCGCAATCCGAACATCAACACCGCCGATTCCATGGCGTCCGAAGAGGGTGCCTATGTCGAAGGCGAAGAAGAGGGTGGCTACGGAGGCGAAGGAGGTGGCTTCGGCGATACGCCAGTATCCGAATTGTAGTGAAACCTCAAAATGAAAAGTATCTAGGAGGATAACTCTATGAAATACGATTTCAGTGGTTATGCTACCCGAAACGGTATCCGATGCAGTGATGGTCGAACCATCATGAAGGATGCCTTCATCGAAAACGACGGAACCACGGTTCCGCTCGTATGGCAGCATGATCATTCCGATCCATCGAATATTCTTGGGCACTGCAAGCTTGAGAATCGACCGGATGGCGTCTATGCGTTTGGCGTGTTCAATGATACGCCGGCCGCTCAAGACGCAAAGATGGCGGTTCGACATGGCGATATTAATGCAATGTCCATCTACGCGAATCACGTCAGGCAGGAATCCGGTTTGGTCCAGCATGGCAATATTCGCGAAGTAAGCCTTGTGCTTTCGGGGGCTAATCCGGGAGCGTTCATCGACAACGTCACCATTGCTCATGGTGAGGAATTTGCCACATTGGACGATGAAGTGATCATCTTCAGTGGTCAGGAATTCGCCCATGCCGATTCCACGGAAGAAACCAAAGGAAAGGAAGCACCAATGGCCGAAGAAACAACTGGTACCAAGAACAACAAGAGCGAAGAGAACATGACCGTTCAGGATGTTCTCGATACGCTTACCCCGATTCAGCAGAAGGTTGTGTACGCGCTGATCGGTATGGCCGCCGAAGGCGACTCTGGTGAAGAAGTTGAACAGTCCGAAGGAGACTATGGTATGTACAATGCGTTTGAATCCAACGAAGACACCGAAATCCGCCACGCCGACGAATTCGTCCATGAAGAACTGGACGCCGTCCTCGCCGACGCTCGCCGCAACGGTCGTCTCTCCGATTCGGTGATCAGCCACGCGCAGAACTATGGTATTACGAACATCGATATTCTCTTCCCTGATGCGCAGGCTATCCGCAACACGCCTGATTTCTACGGTCGTCGCACCGAGTGGGTGAATGCCGTGCTCAACAACACCCAGCACGTTCCGTTCTCCCGCATCAAGTCGATGTATGCTGATATCACCGCCGACGAGGCTCGTGCTCGAGGCTATACGCTCGATCGAAACAACAACAAGCGTAAGATCGATGAGGTCTTCAATGTCCTCAAGCGTGTCACCACGCCTCAGACCGTGTACAAGAAGCAGAAGCTCGATCGTGATGATATTGTCGACATCACGAGCTTCGATGTCGTCGCATGGCTGAAGCAGGAGATGCGTATCATGCTGGACGAGGAAATCGCGCGTGCGGTCCTCGTTGGTGATGGTCGCGATGTCTCCGATGAGTCCAAGATCCGAACCGATTCGATCCGTCCGATCGCGTTCGATGACGATGTCTACACCATCAAGGTTCAGGTCGAAGACGCCGACGACGTCACTGCCATGATCGATCAGGTCACTCAGGCTCAGGTGAACTACCGCGGTTCGGGCACTCCGACGTTCTATGCGTCCCCGTCGCTCATCGCCAAGATGATGACCCAGCGTGATCAGCTGAACCACCGCATGTATTCCACCCGAAACGATCTCGCTTCCGAGCTGAGCGTTTCCAACATCGTGGATGTTCCGATCCTCGACACCGCCAAGTCCGAAGACGGTCGTCCGGTTCTCGGCCTGATCGGTAACCTCAAGGATTACACCATCGGTGCCGATCGCGGCGGCAACATCTCGATGTTCGATGATTTCGATATCGACTTCAACCAGCAGAAGTACCTGATGGAGACCCGTTGCTCGGGCGCCCTCACGCTTCCGAAGTCCTTCATCGCCATCATGGGCCCGAAGAACCCAAAAGCGTGACCCCATCGGAACCCGGTCCTAAAACCGGTGGGGACGACGTCCCGCTTCTCGCCAATGATGCCCCGGCGGCTCACGTAACCGCCAAGGCTTCCAAGTCGAAGAAGTCGTGACCCGATACAGCGGGATGATTGGTTTTGCGGAACAGGTTGAAACCGCTCCCGGTGTTTGGCGGGAAAAGATTACCGAGCGCCGATACAAAGGTGAAGTGACTCGTAATCAGACACGTTGGAGTGAAGGATCCGGGGCTAATGATGATCTCCGCATTGACAACGAGATCAGCATTGTCCGGGATCCTTTTCTCGACGTGCATCTTCCCGCCATTCGTTACGTGACTTGGATGGGATCAAAATGGAAAGTGACTAGCGTTCAGGTTCGTGAACCCCGACTTGTTCTTCAGATCGGGGGTGTCTACCGTGAACGCTAGTCGTCTCGAATTGCATCGGAAACTCCTCGACGTGATGACCGATGCCTATATTCTGGAACGCGAGTCCGATCCCGACGTTCCAGATTTCTCCGAGAATGTATATTTCCAACCGCCGAGTTCCGTCTTGATGAACTACCCCGCGATTGTATACGAACGGAGCAGTGCCGACATGCGTCATGCCGACAATGCTCTATATCTTCATAAATGTCGGTATACGGTAACCGTTATTGATGCGGATCCCGATAGCCCCATTCCTCGAATGGTGGCTGCATTACCGATGTGTCGATCGGATCGACATTTTTACACAGACAACCTCAACCACGACACGTTTGAGGTATATTACTGAAAGGAATCCATATGGCTAAGCTTGAATGGGACAAGGTCGGTGAACATTTCTACGAAACGGGTGTTGACCACGCTGTGCTGTATCTGCGCGATACCGCCGGTAAGTACACCAAGGGCTATGCTTGGAGCGGCGTGACTTCGATCTCCGAATCTCCGTCGGGTGCCGAAGCAAGCGCACAGTATGCTGATAACCAGAAGTATCTGACGCTGATCTCCGCCGAGGAGTTCGGCATGACCATCGAAGCGTTCACGTTCCCGACCGAATTCGACGAGTGCAACGGCGAGGTCGAAGCCGCTGAGGGTGTCCGTATCGGTCAGCAGAAGCGCTCCACATTCGGTCTGTCGTACCGAACCAAGGTCGGCAACGATGTCGATGGTCAGGACAAGCATTACAAGCTGCATCTTGTGTATGGTTGCACCGCATCGCCGTCCGAACGTGCGTACGCCACGGTGAACGAATCGCCGGAAGCGATGACCTTCAGCTGGGAGATCTCCACCAACCCGGAGAACGTCACGGGCCAGAAGCCCACGTCGCTCATCACCATCGATTCGCGTGAAGCCGATCCGGAGAAGCTCCAGCAGCTTGAGACGATGCTGTACGGTGGCGAAGCGGAGGATGCGAAGCTCCCGTCGCCGGACGAGGTGATCGCCCTCTTCGGCCCGAAGGCTGAACAGCTCGATCCCACCGATCACTGATATTGTTGAGGGGATGGTTCGTACATGAATCGTCCCCTCTTTCTTTTTTCGTTAGGAGTACTCATGAAGAATTGGGAAAACATCGAAGCGGATGAAAACCTCATCCTCAACAAACACTTTACGCCGGGTCGAGCCGGTACCATCAACAAGATCGTCCTCCATCACAACGCCGGAAATCTGACCATCCGAGGTTGCTACAACGTCTGGCAGGATCGTGAAGCTTCGGCGCACTATCAGGTGCAGTCGGATGGACGAATCGGTCAGCTGGTCTGGGACAAGGATACCGCTTGGCACGCTGGCGATTTCAATGCCAACGCCACATCCATCGGCATCGAGCACGCCGATTGTCAGACTCGTCCGTGGATGATTTCCGCCGCATGTCTCGAGAATGGCGCACATCTTGTCGCCGCGCTCTGCAAGTATTACAAGCTCGGTCGCCCGACGTGGATGAAGAACGTCTTCCCGCATAGCCATTTCTCGGCGACGGAATGCCCGGCATCCATCGCCGGATCGCAGAACGCAGCATATATGAAGCGCGCTCAGGAATGGTATGACGCCATGATGAAGGGGTCTTCGGCTCCAAAGCCATCGAAGCCATCGAAGCCATCGAAGCCGGCTCCGAAGCCCGCGAAGAAGAAGAGCATCGACGCCATCGCTCAGGAAGTCATCAAGGGCGCTTGGGGCAACGGGGATGATCGTCGTCGCAGGCTCGAGGCCGCTGGGTACAACTACGCAGCAGTCCAGAACGCGGTGAATGCCAAGCTTGGTGCCAAACCCAATACTCCGACTCGCCGCCCCGGTCCGTCGCTTGATGACGTCGCTCGCGCGGTGATTCGTGGTGATTACGGCAACGGTGAGGAACGCCGTCGCAGGCTTACGGCTGCTGGTTACAATTACAATGCCGTTCAGGCACGCGTGAATCAGCTCCTGTGAGGTGATTGATGCTCGTCGTTCAGGTACAGATCGGCGACGACGAAGAGCGAATGTTCGTTCCGATGAAGTTCGAGCATTCGCTCTTCACAATTTCAAAATGGGAAGAAAAGTGGCACGTTTCTTTCTTCAGCGACGCCGATAAAACAGAAGATCAAATTCTCGATTACATTCGTTGCATGGTCGTGGACGAGAGCGATCTCGCATATCTCGACCGTCTTACTCCCGCCAATGTCGAGGAGGTTCTCGATTATATCGCCGATCCGGCCACGGCCACCAAGGTATATTCTCGCAACCAGAATGGGACGATGCGTCGGAAGAACATGACTTCGGAAGTGCTATATTTCCAGATGTTCTCTCGAAAGATCCCCATGGAGTGTCAGCATTGGCATATCAACCGGCTTATCGCACTGATTCAGGTGTGGGATGTCTATAATGCGGATCCCAAGTCGAACAAGATGTCGAAGAAGCAGACGCGAGACTGGTATATTCAAGAGAACGCTCGTCGACGAGCCCAGATGCACAGCAAAGGATGATATACGATGCGAGTCTCTGTATCGCAATCTGGAAATTTTCGAAACATGGAACGATTTCTCAAACGAGCGGTACGTGGCGAATATATGAAGGTGTTGGACCATTTTGGTCGCCAAGGTGTCGCGGCACTTGCTTCGGCAACCCCGGTCGATACTGGAGAAACCGCATCATCATGGGATTACGAAGTCAAAATGGGCAACACCACCGGTGAGTTGATTTTCACCAATTCCCACATCCATCGTGGTTTGAATATCGCGATCATCCTTCAATACGGACACGGAACCGGAACTGGAGGATACGTACAAGGTATCGATTACATCAACCCGGCACTTCGACCGGTGTTTGAAGACCTATTGAAAGCTATCGAAAAGGCGGTGAATGAGTAATGGCTAGTATTGACGAGCGAGTAGTTCGACTCCATCTTGACGGAAAGCAATTCCAGTCTGAAGCGATGGGCGTGACGAAGTCGCTCGATACATTGAAGCAGAAGCTCAACCTCAAAGGCGCCGATAGCGGCATCAAAGAGGTTGATCGATCGATAAAGTCGCTCGATATTTCCCCGATTTCCAAGGGCATCGACGCGATCAATAATCGATTCTCCGCCATGGGCGTTGCCGCCATGACTGCGGTGTCCCGCATGACCAATGGCGCAATCACGGCCGCCCATAGGATGGTCAGCGAGATGACAAGGTCCATCCGAGAGGGTTTCGCTGAGTATGAAACCCAGATGAACTCGGTGCAGACCATCTTGGCCAACACCGCATCCAAGGGAACCAACCTTCAGCAGGTC
>SMEP01000241.1_pt1 | contig 11689 bp, 8 predicted proteins | sample 2456231 | NCBI WGS metagenome assembly SMEP01 (sample SAMN10132595, study PRJNA489261) | soil metagenome | isolation source: day1 control-silty clay loam soil ammended with raw manure from dairy cow... | place: USA | collected 2015-05-15
ACGCCTTTGACGCTTTCAGTGGCGGCAATGGCCTTTTTTTGCTCAATTTCGCTGGGGACGGTACCGGTCAATGTTGCGACGCCGTTATTGGTCTCAACAGAGATACCCGTGCTCTTCAAATCCTTGGTGCTGGCCAGATCAGCCTTGATCTTGGTAGTGATCCAAGTATCGCTGACAGCTTCACCTGTCGTTGCCGATTGATCCTGATTAACGGCGGGCTCGTTGGCCATTGCTCCACCTTGTAGGCCAAAACTCAAGGCCGTAGCCATTAATACACTAGAGAGAATGGCAGATTTTTTCATAGACTTTCTCCAATATCAGAAAAGGAATTTTTAATTAAAAAAAAACCTTTATTGCTGTTATTAAAAGGAGTCCAAATCAATCAACAAAAGTTCGTTGTTTTCAATGGATGGTTCTACCGTAACATCCGCGCCCAGGTCAGAAACTACGAAATGCTACAAGCGTTTTCTTTATAAGAATTGATTCGCAATTTCATCAGCCCTCCTCCATTGGCTCCTTGCCGGCTTACTTTTTCACCCTGTTTTACGGGGATGATCGCTGCATAATTTGATCCACGGCAGCACGCGCCAACACCGGTCTTCCAGAGATTAAACAACTCGCTACGCTGCCATCCACTTTCTCTATGCAAGAAGCTAACAATGCGCACGCCCTTGCCCCGAGCCGGACGCGCCTGGCTGGATACATAAGGTAAAAAGTTAAGCTGATTTGCTAACAAAGCCCCGGCCTTGATCGCGTGTTTGCTAAGGACGGCGCACGTTGGGGCTATCCCAAAGCAGGCCAGGCAATCGATAGGATCGCCTGGCTTGCTGTAGGTCGACGCCAAGCTGTCAGCCGCTCGCCCGTGTGTGCACACCTACCAGCCATCAACGCAGATGATGCACTTCCTGTGTCCCGTATACCTGTACCGGCAAACCCGCCTGACGGGCTTTAAGCTGCAAAGCCAAATATTGGGAGTAATGGCGCGATTGGTGCAAGTTTCCGCCATGGAACCAGAGATTAGGCTGCTGGGTCGGCTTCCACATATTGCGCTGCTCGCCTTCCCACGGGCCAGGATCTTTAATGGTCTCTGACCCCAGGCCCCAACATTTGCCGACCCGATCCGCCATCTCCTGGCCTGCCAGATCTGCCACCCATCCGTTCATGGAGCCGTAGCCCGTGGCGTAAACCACCAGATCAGCAGGCAACACCGTGCCATCGGTCAGTACCACGGCGTCCTCGGACAAATGGCTAATATCGGTGCGAGACTTCAGCTTGATACTGCCATCGATAATCAACTCACAAGCGCCCACATCGATGTAGTAGCCGGATGCCCGGCGCAGGTATTTCATGAATAACCCGGAGCCATCATCGCCCCAGTCCAGCATGAAACCGGCTGCTTCCAGTTTGTTATAAAAGTCCGCATCACGCTCGCGAATCTTGTCATATACAGGTACCTGGAAGTCCGCCATGATGCGATAGGGCAAGGACGCAAACAGTAGATCTGCCTTGCGCGTGGTGACCCCTGACGCCAATGCGCGTTCGGAATACAAATCACCCAGGCCGATCTCCATCAAGGAGTCGGATCGCACAATATGCGTGGATGAACGCTGCACCATGGTGACGTCCGCGCCCGCTTCCCATAGTGCGGCGCAGATATCGTGAGCCGAGTTGTTGGCACCGATCACCACCACTTTTTTGCCCGCGTAGGCTTCAGGGCCGGGGTGTTGCGACGAGTGCTGTTGCTCACCCTTGAAGACATCCTGCCCCTTCATGCTGGGCACGTTCGCCTTGCCGGACATACCAGTCGCAAAAACCAGCTGCTGTGGTCGCAAGGTCATGGGCTGACCATCGCGTTCGATCTCCACTTCCCAGGTCTTGCTGGATTCGTCGTAGCGCACCTTCTTGCAAACGGTGCTGCTCCAATAGTTCAGCTCCATAATCTTGACGTACATTTCCAACCAATCACCAATCTTGTCCTTGGGCGCAAAGACCGGCCAGTTCTCCGGAAAAGGCATGTAGGGCAGATGGTCATACCAAACAGGGTCATGCAGGCACAGCGACTTGTAGCGCTTGCGCCAGCTGTCGCCGGGGCGAGCATGCTGGTCGATAATAAGAGTCGGCACATTTAACTGCCGCAGACGTGCGCCCAATGCAATGCCACCCTGCCCGCCACCGATCACCAGCACATAGGGTTGCTCCGATGTGCCCAGTTCCGCCTGCTCTTGTTGTCGGCGCTCCTGCCAGGTCTGACGACCACGTCGGATGCCATGCTCGGCCCCCATAGGACGGCGCACACCTAAAGGTTCCTCATGCCCCTTCAGTTCTGACATGGTGGTCAAAAATGTCCAGATCTTCCCGTGCTTCAAACGGATGTGGCCATAGCCCCGCGCCACATCGGTTTCCACACGAAACCAGCCTTCTACCAAACCTTGGCCATCATCACTGACGGGCTCTGCACTATCACGCTCAAACTTGGCGGAAATGGCGGCTTGCTCTTGCTGTGTCAGCATGTCTCGTATCTGATCGCGCCCTTCCATGGTGCGCAGGTTCCAGGTGAACATGACCAAGTCGCGCCAGTAGCTGTCCTCGGCAAACAAGGCTGCCGCATCGTCTGGTGCGTGACTGGCAAGCGCATGGGTCAACTGTTCAAGAACCGTGTCCAGCTGTCGTGCGGACGGCTGCAGTTGCTGCTGTGTTGGCATGATTTGTCTCCATATCGTTTTAATGTTGCGCCGGACTTTTACGGTCCAGCTATGGAGTACAAAGCAAACAGCGTGCCAAACCGCAATGGGCTTGTTTTAAAGGGCTGTATCCCCTTTGTGGGCCATGAAACTGTGCCATGTGTGGCACAGGTGGTGCATCAGGTGTCGCACCCTGTTTCACCCGACACGGTCTTATGAGCCACACCCGCACGTTTGATATGCCTGTGCAAGGTGGAACGGCTGATTCCAAGCTGCCGTGCCGCTGCGCTGACATTGCCGCCACAGGCCTGCAAGGTCTGCTGCCAAGGCAACTCCTCGGCCCGGCCCGTTATCGTCGTGCCGATAAAACCAGTAGAGCGCATGCCACGCAAGGCCTCCGGCAAATCATGCACTTCTATGCATGAGCCTTCCGCCAACGCCAACGCCAACACCAACGCATTATCCAGTTCACGCAGATTGCCCGGCCAGTCATACGCCTGCAAGGCCTGCCACGCCTCCGGAGACAGGCCCAGCACATCGTCTTCCTTCCTACGCCGAAGCAATACCTGCTGCACCAACCACTCAACATCCGTGCGCTGACGCAAGGCAGGTAAAGTCAAAACAGCCGCATTCAAGCGATACAGCAGATCCGCACGAAACCGGCCTTGCTCGACCAGAGCACTCAAATCATGATGGCTGGCCGAAATCACTCGTATATCAACGCGCTTACCAGTGCGTGCCCCCAGGGGGGTGACTTCTGACTCCGCCAAGACCCGCAACAGGCGGCTTTGCATGGCTAGCGGCATATCACCGATCTCGTCCAGAAACAGCGTGCCGCCATCGGCCGCTTCAATCAGACCCATACGACCGCGAGCCGCGCCCCCTGTATACGTCCCCGCCAGATAGCCAAACAACTCGCTCTCAATCAGGCTCTCGGGCAAAGCGGCACAATTGACGGCCACAAAACTCCCCCGACGAGCACTTGCGGCATGAATCGCCCGCGCCAAATACTCTTTACCCGAGCCGGTCTCGCCCTGCAGCAGCACAGGCATTTCCCGTGGAGCCAGCCGCGCCGCCTTCAGCAACATAGACTGCATGGCCGCATCCGTACCCGCCAGCCCGCGAAGGGCCTGTGGCAGCGCGGCATCCACCGCCGCCCCATTCATGCCGAGGGATCGACTGCTCAACACCCGCCGGGGCTCAATGGCATGGGCAAACAGCACGCTACCATCACGTGCCATGACAACCCGCTCCTGAGTCGGGCGATGGCGCATCAGTGTCGGCAATTGATCGACGTCCAGATGCAGAAAACGCATCAAATTCTGCCCCAGCAGGCCAGCGGGACTTCGCCAGTCCAGATTCGCCGCCCGCGCCAAGATACGGGCACCGGTATGCGTCATTCCCTTGATACGGCCAGAACCATCAATGGCAATCGCAGCCTCGGGATCAATATCCAGAAATTCGGGTGACTGGGACAGGCACAGAATCCATTCCTGGCGATGGCAAGCCATGAGATTGGCCGATTCAATACGCCGGGTTGCAGCAGTCGCAAGGTGCAAGGCCAGGCCTTGGCTGGCTTTGACTTCCGGCGACTGCAACAACGACAAATCCAGCACGGCCGCCAGCTCGCCATCGTAGTGATAGATAGGCGCTGCCGTGCACGACAAAGGCGCATGCATATGATCGAAATGATCGTTTTGATGAATGGTCAGGGCCTCGCCCGTGTGCAGGCAAGTGCCCACCGCGCACGTCCCCGCGCGCTCTTCTGACCATTCCGAGCCCATATACAGACCAGCCTGCCGCAAGGCATCGCGCTGACCATCCGAACCCAGAAAATCGACCGTCACGCCCTTGTTATCAGACAGCAAAAGGACGTAGTTAAGCCCGGATACCTGTTGATAAAGGCGTTCCAGCCCGGAGCGCGCAATATTGATCAAGGCCTCGGATTGCTGGCGGTGCTCGCGCAACTGAGAGTCCGGCACGATGTATGCCTCGCAAGCCTGAGCGGGATCAAGACGGTGATGCTCGATGCACCGCCGCCAGCTATGAATAACAGCCTGATCGCGCCGTGACAGATTCCCCTGCCAAACAGCCGTAATCTCCTGAACATGTGCTACATGTGAAGACTGCATATCTGCGCTCATCCCGAAAACAGGCCCTCCCCGGGCGGGTGCAGCCTATCTTCCAGTGTGCCGCCATGCTTAGGTGCCGTACATGGAGGTTTTCCTTGAGAGGTGGTGCCCAACGTTAACAACTATAAAAATTTTATTCTGGATTACTATTGTTTTTTTCGATACACAGTCTTAATAATAGAGAATGAATAATCAAATCACGCTGTAATCGAAAAGCCGGAAATATAACCCCCAAAAATAAAAATAAAAATAAATTTACTAAACAGAGAAATTATTAATACGAAAACAATTAAATGAATAATAAAAAAGATTGGGTAAAAATCCCCCCTGCAGGTTCAAAAGCAGAAAGAATGGACGCATTCTTTACAGGCTATAGGTTTTCGCCGCATCGACATGACACATACGCTCTAGGCATCACCCTGAACGGCGTACATAACTTTACCTACCAAAAATCGATGCGGCACAGCCTGCCGGGAAATGCTGTGATCATCCATCCGGATTTTTCAGCCCCCCCTTCCGAATGGGCGTGCCCTAGTTCAGGCTGCCGCCATGCTTAGCGGCCGTATATAGAGGATTCCCTTGAACGACACAGTGCAGCAAATCAACTACTTTGCGGCATCTCGCCATTGGACAAACGACGATTGATGTCTGCCAGCACCTCCGGCAAGTCAACAATGGTGTCGATCATATAATGGGGGCGCGAATCGCTGAACATGGCTTCGATTCGTTCACGCTCAGCTTGCAGCTTGTCAGCAGGCAACTGCTTGAACTGCTCGTAGGTCAGGCCCAAGGCATTGCCCGAGCATGTAAGTGCCACTGTCCACATTCCGGCACTACGCCCTTCTACAATGCCTGGCCAAGTGTCATCTACTTTGACGCAAGCGGCCACGTCCGACACACCCAATGCAATCACATTGGCCAAGGACTGAGCAGGATGCGGGCGCCCGTTAGGTACTTCATCCGTGGCTACAACGCAGTCAGCCATATAGCCATTCTTTGCAGCCAGCTCGACCACCTTGTCCATCACCACTTTGGGGTAGCCAGAGCAAGAACCCACTTTTACCCCTGTACTTTTCAGAGTGGAGATCACCTCCAGCGCCCCCGGGATTAAGGCTGAATGCTCGGCGATTTTTTCAATCTGCAAGGGCATGAAGCGCTCATAAATCGCGGTGACGTCCTCATCGCTGGGGGTACGACCGAACTTGGCTTTGTAGCGTTCGGCAATCTCGGGCACATTGCACAAGGTGCGAATATGGTCCCACTTGCCCATACCCATCGGGCCACGTGCTTCTTCCAGGGACACCTGCATACCAAACTCGGCAAAGGCCTCGACAAAAATCTGAGTAGGTGCAAAAGAGCCAAAATCAACGACCGTGCCTGCCCAGTCAAAAATCACGGCCTGTACTTGTTGAGGTTGTTGATACGTCATCATCGTTCTCCAAACGCGAAATGCTAGTTACAAGAGCTAATGGGTGGATTCCAGATCCATGAACAAATCGTTAATAAGTGGTCGGTCTTTCCGTAACTCCAGGCAGCACAGGTAGTAGTCGATAAAAAAAGGATGGTGCTCAAAGGTAATCAGCCGCGTACCTGGAATATCCACGTACTCTGGGGCCGATACAAAACCGATTCCCATCCCTTTGCGGATGGCGTGCACAATCGCCTCGCGACTGTTTAGCTCCATCACACAATTCATACTGATCTGATGCTGCTCGCAGCCCTCCTCCATAATCTGACGGGTGCGTGAACCCTTTTCCCTAAGCACAACGGGCTCGTCCCTGAGTTGCTCCACCGACACCCGGCTTTGGGCACACCAGGCGTGCTGTTCGGGGACCACAGCGACCACTGGGTAACGCTGGTAAAGCTGCGTGTGCAAGCTGGGATCTGATTTGGGATGAGCCAGCAAGGCCACATCCACCTCAAAGTCATAGAGTTTTTCCAACACCTCGGATGCGGAGGAAAAATAGGTCTTTAACTCAAGGTCCGGATTGTTCTGCCCCAACTTAAAAACCAGATCCATCGCAATGGGCGGGGACACCCCCCCGATACGTAGCAAGCCTGATTTACGCTGCTTAAAACTCTCCAGCAGGTGAACGGCCTCTTCTTCCAGATCAAACAAGGGCTTGGTAATTTCATAGAGCCGCTTGCCCGCTGAGCTGAGTTCAAGCTGGCTGCCCGAGCGGTAAAACAGTTCCACATCAAAGCGCTGCTCCAAAGCCCGGACCTGTTCGCTGACGGTAGGCTGTCCAATGCTGAGATACCGTGCCGCCGAGGTGAACCCGCCGGTGAAAGCCACGGCATAAAAAGATCTCAACCATTTGTGATAGTGGTGCATGGACAGCCCTTGTTTGAATTAACGACGGATGAATAGTGCCACCAGCGCGCTACATGAACATGCAATCAACACGACTACAAAGATCAAGGAGGTATCGCCAGTCGAATCCAGCACACTACCAATCATTGGTTCGGCCAAGCCAGCAAACAAGTAAGAGGAAAAGTTCATCACGCCGGTTGCCGTGCCCGAACGCTTGGCACCGACCAGATCCGGACATAGAGCCCAAAAGCTAGTCGCCGGGCCATACACAAAGAAACCGCATAAGAACAAGGCCAGCAGTCCTAGCGAGCTGGTGACTGGCAAGGTCCACATCCACAGGCTGGTCAGTGCCCCCAGACCCGTATAAAGCATGATGGCCTGGTAGCGCTTGGAGCCAAACAAACGGTCTGATATCCAGCCATTGCTCAAGGCCCCGACCGCCATACCGATAGGCAGTGCAATCGTGATCCATTTGGGATCAATCATGCCGTCGCCCGACTTCCAGTCCACGCCCAGAAAGTGCACTGGCACCCAAACAATCAAGCCATAACGGGCCGCATTCTGAAAACCCAAGGACAAGGCGGCAATCAACAGACGCTTGTTTTTCAGGACTGCCTTATAGCGTTGCCAGGAGGTTTCTGTCTCCCCTTCCAGCGCCTTGGTAGCATCATCGGAATTGGCGACTCCTGTATCGGCTAGAGGCTCAAAACCCATATCCTCGGGCCGCTCGCGGGCCACCAGATAAAACACAATCCCACCGACCAGCATCAGCAAGACGGGTAGCCTGAAAATCCACCGCCAATCCAAGTGCAGGACATCAATCACCACAATGGACGTCGCATAGGACAAGACAGAGGCGCAACCAGCAGCAAACACATATAAGCCATAGGCTCTACCGCGTTCGGACACGCCCCACCAGTTGGAGATCAAACGACTGCCGGGAGCCCAGCCCAGAGCCTGAAAATAGCCATTGGCTCCCCAGGGAATCAACAAGCTGAAAAAACCCGTCGCAAAACTAGCAATCCAGTTGGCACCGCAGGACAGCACCGCCCCCGCTGTCATAATGCGACGGCCACCATACTTGTCAGCCAGATTGCCATTGATGGCCTGCCCCACGGCATAGGCCCATAACAAAGCAGCCGATACCCAACCCAGTGCCGCACTGGAGAACCCAAACTCCTCTTTCAGCCCCGGAATGGCAAAGCCGAAAGTCTGTCGTCCTGTGTAGAAAAACAAATAACAAAACATCGCCGCCAGGAGCATGCGCCACTGCGCTTTCCGAAACGATGAACCAGGCGCCTGGGCCAGCCCCGGCAGGCTTGTTGCTTGAGTCATAACCAGCTCCTTTCATCCCGCTTGAACTGGCGAGCCAGAGCCTGGGGATGCTATTTTTTTGCTGTTTCAAAAAGGTGGAGATATCCGCGCTACCTTTTTGCTTTTTTGTCTCTTGTTTCTTGTTTTTTTCGATACAAATCACGCCGCGATGAAGTTCTTCCCGCGTGCACCTTGCATGGCATAGGCGATCATGGCGTCTTGCTCTTCAGCCTGAACGCCGTAATCTGCAAATTCGGTCTTGATCCCTACACTGAGCAGGAATAATCGCAACGTTTCTTGTGCCTGAAGGCGATCAGGGCCGAACAAGGTTTCAAAAACCTGATCACGCGCTGGATCACATCCCCAAGCCAGCCCCAGCACATACGGCAAGGTAAACGAGCAGGCAATGCCATGTGGCAAGCCGTGACGCAAGGTCATTTCGTAGGAAATGGAATGGGCCAGCGCGGTTTTGGTATTGGAAAAAGCCATCCCCGCTTTCAAGGCGGCCAAGGCCATTTTGGAACGCAGTGTGATATTGCCCAGGTCTTTTTGCAACAGCGGCAAATAGGTCAAGATGTCCTTGACCGCTGATATCGCAAACGTATCCGAAATCGGATTGGCATTGACGTTCCAGATGGACTCCAAAGCATGTGACAGGGCATCCAGCCCCGTCGAAACTGTCACTTTCTCCGGCACGGTCAACATCAACTCCGGGTCGATAATCGCGACGGCTGGCCAAGTTTGTTCCAGATGCAGAGAGTATTTTTTCTGAGCCTGCTGATCCCAGATAGTCGCCCACGGCGTGACTTCACTACCTGTACCTGCCGTCGTCGGCACAGCAATCAAAGACTTGGTAGTGGCAGGGGTAAATGCCTTGCCGGTAGACAATAAATCCAGCAGTTCCTGAAAGGTCCCGGTCTGGGTACCTACGATCAAGGCCTTGGCTGTATCAATCGCGCTGCCACCGCCCACGGCCAGTACGATGTCACTGTCTCTGGCCTGCTGCCAGAAGGTCTCGTACACGGCCTTTAAATAACTGACATCGGGATTGGGCTGCACATCCTCCACAATGTGAATCAGGCTATCTCCCAACAGACTTTGGATATGGGCAACCAAGCCCAGTCCCCGCGCTTCCGGGAAAGTCACCAGCGTCACTTTTTTATTGGCTGCCAATCCGGATATTTCTTTCAGGCTTCCCGGACCGACATAAGTCCGGACCGGATTTGAAAACTGCGTTGTCATGGTTTGCCTCCTCATTATTGAAGTTCATCGTAGAGGGGCATAAGAGAGGGAACAAATCGATTAATCAGCACCGGCCATCGATAAAACCAATAGCGTCATACGCGTAGTGCACTGCCCACCCTGGGGTCATAAGAGCCAGAAAATCCAGCGACTTGAGGCTGCGCTTGTGTATTGGCAGACACAATAGGAAAGGGAGTCGTATATAAGAATGAGAATTATTGCTAATATGAGCCCTTCCCTTTTCATACGCCTTGTCTCATTGTCATGTCCCGCCCATCGCCATTCCTCAAAGGCTGGCTCGCTCACTACAGCGGGTTGATCGGGACATGGGCAAAAAGAAACTCCTTATCCTGCGACGCGGAGGATGCCGCCCAGGAATCGGCGTTGCAGTTTCTGAGCAAAGGCTCCGACGCCGTTCTCAACCCCAAAGCTTATTTAATGCGGTCGGCACGTAACCGGCTGATCAATGAGGTCAAACGGCAATCGCGGACTCATTGCGTATCGCTGGAAGAGCTGGCCGAAGAAGACCACCCCCTTTTAGCAGACCCTGAAGCCCATTTGCATGTCTGCGATCTGGCTCAGGCGCTGGAGGCCGCGCTGGCGCAACTGCCTTTGAAAAAACGCCAAGTCTTTATTTACCATCGGCTGGAAGGCTATACCCACGCGGAAATTGCCCAAAAAATGGGACTCGCTATCAATACGGTGGAGCGCTATGTGATTGATGCCACGCGCCACATCCGTACACAACTGCATAGCTTTTGCCCAGCGGATTCCGGACTCGTCGAGAAGGCTGGCAAGCCTATAATCCCATGAGATTATTTGGCGCCCCCCTGTCGGACTTTGATCCTGTGAACGACCCGAACCTCCCCTCCACCGAACACAACCCTTGCGATGCAGCGTCGTACTGGCTCGCACGTGAAAAGTCGGGAAACATGGATGAGGCCGAGCGTCTTGAGCTACAAACCTGGTTGCAAGCCAGCCCGGAGCATCTGTTGGAATACAAGCGGGCCCTAGGTATCTGGAATGCGGTCAGCCTGGTATCCAGCGAACGTTTGCGCAAACTGGCCCAGGAACCGGCGGCCCCCAGCCCTGGCTTTCTACAGCGTCGGGGCCTGCTGATTGGTGCCGGTGCAGCTTGCACTGCCGCCATTAGTGGCGGGCTTGCCCTGTCCTGGTTTAATCAAGGAGAGTCGCTTTATGAGCAGCAATTTGCCACCCGCCAAGGCGAACACACCCAAGTCTCTTTGCCCGATGGCTCCATCATTGAACTGAACACGGCCACGGCCTTGCACGTGCAGTTGTTTGAACATAGCCGTGTCGTCACCCTACGTGCTGGCGAGGCTTTTTTCACCGTCGCCAGCGATACCCAGCGCCCCTTTCTGGTGGATGCAGGTGACACCTCGGTACGCGTGACCGGAACTCGCTTTGGTATGCGACGCGACCAGGCACAAGTGAGGGTGGTGGTGGATTCAGGTTCGGTACAAGTCAAACATGGGCCTTGGTGGAACCGCAGTACCGCTGCCCTGACCGCCAGACAAGGCATCAGCGCCCAGGCCGATACAGATTTAGTGATGATGGGTGACAGCGATGTCGCCTCTTTGATGGCCTGGACACAAGGCCGGCTGCTCTTTAGCGATACGCCGTTAAGCGAGGCCATTAGCGAGATCAACCGTTATGCACCCAAGCCTGTACGCGCCAACCGCCAAGAGTTAAGTGGTCTGCATATTGCTGGTGCGTTCAGCACGGATGACACCGCCGGATTTCTGGAGTTACTACCCGATATTGTTCCGGTGACGGTCAGTTATTTGCGAGATGGCACACCCGTGGTGTCTCGGCGTAAATAGCACAGAGCCCGCCAAAGAAACAATTAGTTTCAAATTCGACTCAGGTTTTTATCCGGTTTTGGATCGGCTGCTTTGTCTTTATCCATAAGAGGCCGTTTTTTGTTCCCCTGTCCACGCTGCTGTCTGGGCTTGGGCGGTACAAAAACGCCAGCAACCCAACCG
>SMEP01000267.1_pt1 | contig 11632 bp, 10 predicted proteins | sample 2456231 | NCBI WGS metagenome assembly SMEP01 (sample SAMN10132595, study PRJNA489261) | soil metagenome | isolation source: day1 control-silty clay loam soil ammended with raw manure from dairy cow... | place: USA | collected 2015-05-15
TCACGACGTGGCTGACGTGGTGCTTTTGCCGGCGCTTCAGAACCTTCAGGACGCATCGATAAGTTCACACGATTACGTTCAGCATCCACATTCAAGACCCGCACTTGCACGATTTGACCCGGTTTCACCACTTTATGCGGATCCGCGACAAATTCATTGGCAAGTTCAGAAATATGTACCAAACCGTCTTGATGCACACCGACATCGACAAATGCACCGAAGTTAGTGACATTGGTCACCACACCTTCAAGCTGCATGCCTTCAGACAATTGCGCAACTTCAGTAATGTCATCACGGAACTTCGCCGTACGGAATTCTGGACGCGGGTCACGACCCGGTTTTTCCAGTTCGCTTAAAACATCTTTGATAGTTGGCAGACCGAACTTCTCATCTGCAAATTCTTCAGCATTGACCTGACGAATGATTTCAGTATTGCCAATGATATCTTTCACTGTCGTCGCTTTCGCTTCAACAATTTTAGATACAAGTGCATAAGATTCTGGATGCACTGCAGATGCATCTAATGGCTCAGAACCATCTTGAATACGCAAGAAGCCTGCTGCCTGCTCAAAAGTACGCTCGCCTAAACGTGGCACTTTCTTCAAGGACTGGCGATTATCAAAACGGCCATTTTCCTTACGGAATTCCACAATTTGCTGTGCAATCGATTTATTCAGACCTGCGATATAACCCAAAATCGCCGCAGATGCCGTGTTGACATCGACACCTCACATCATGTTGATACTGACCCACACCAATCGATTTCGGATCGATTTTTACCAGTTCAGCCAATGGATCCTGTAAACGGCGTGCAATTGACACTGCACCACGAATCGACACATCCAGCTCTGGCAGTTCTTGTGATGCCAGTTCTGATGCTGAATATACCGAGGCACCTGCTTCAGACACAGATACACGGGTCAGTTTAAGATCGCTATTCGCCGCCATCATTTCAGCCACTAAAGCTTCAGTTTCACGGCTTGCCGTCCCATTACCCACTGCAATCAGGTCAACATTGAACTCGCGGCATAAACGTGCCAGTTCAGCCAATGAACCTGCTTTATCATCTTTGGGTGCAAATGGATAAATCGTGCTGTGTGCCAGCACATCACCCGATGCATTCACCACAGCCAGTTTCACACCGGTACGGATACCCGGGTCAACGCCCAGAGTGGTGCGCGCGCCTGCAGGAGCAGAAAGCAGTAAATGACGCAAGTTTTCAGCAAATACGTTCATGGCTTCTGTTTCAGCAGCCAGACGTTTTTCAGTCAGCAATGAGTGTTCAATGCTTGGACGCACTTTGCCAAGCCAGAACAGTTTTGCAGTTTGCTTCAAGAAGTCCTGACGTGCTTGCGGCTGAATCGTTTCTAAATTGTATTCAGTCTCAATGCGTGCCAATGGTGCAGCATCTTCGCCATCCACTTTCAGGCCCAGAACGTTTTCTTGACGGCCACGCAGCATCGCCAATAAACGATGTGAAGGCACTTTGTTCAGGTTTTCAGAGAAATCGAAATAATCACGGAATTTTTTACCGACTTCTTTCTTTTCTTCAGAAGCAACCAAACTTTTCAGCACTGCAGTTTTGGCAAAAGTGGCTTTCAGTTCAGTGGTCAGCGCGATATTTTGTGCCCAGTCATCAATCAGGATGTGCTGGATCGCATCAAGCTGGCTTTCAGTATCTGGATAATCGTCATGGCTAAAACCGGCCAATGCGTCGCTTGGATCTACCGCTTCAGCAAAAATTTTCTCGGCGATTGGGCCTAAACCGGCTTCCTTGGCCTTAAATGATTTACTGGTACGTTTTGGACGGTACGGTGCGTAAATTTCTTCTAATGCATTTTTGGTTTCAGCTGCATTCACACGCGCCAACAAATCATCAGACAATTTATCTTGTTCTTTGAGTGATTCAATCACCTTGTCACGGCGCTCATACAAATCACGCAAGTATGATAGACGCGTATCGAGTTGACGTAATTGCGTATCGTCTAAGCCTTGCGTTACTTCTTTACGGTAACGTGCAATAAAAGGAACACTGGCACCTTCATCAATAAGCTTGATGGCAGCTTCAACTTGGTTTGGACGTACGGCAAGTTCTTTTGCCAACTGCTGAACTAAGTCAGTCATCGTGTTTGATCCCACAAGGATAAGTACTAAATGGCATGATTATAAAGACCGGGCCTATAAAATCCACCATTGTTTTTATTAATTTGTCTCAACTTTATATTATGAAGTGCGACAGTTTTCAGCTTTTCTGAATATAGTTTGCATGAACTTTGCTTTTTATGTTGCTCCAAATCATATTTTTTGTCCATTTAGATGTATATATTTGGTATCTATGTCTTGATTTTAACTGCAATATTTGGTGCTTTAGAGCATAGTCAATTAATATCAATGAATCGTATACTCAAAGCATATTTCATTTTTTGTTTATGACGACAATAAAGAATAAAGGAGCATCTCATGAGTTTAGTTGTACCTGCTGAAAAAGCCGATGCCGTACATACCGAAACAGACCGAGTCGAACGCATCTTGGTTGTTGATGATGATGTTCGTCTGCGTACCCTATTGCAACGTTTCCTCGAAGATAAAGGCTTTGTGGTGAAAACTGCACACGATGCCACGCAGATGGATCGACTTTTACAGCGGGAACTGTTTTCTCTGATCGTGCTCGACTTTATGCTTCCGGTTGAAGACGGTTTAAGTATCTGTCGTCGTTTACGCCAATCCAATATCGATACGCCCATTATTATGCTGACCGCGCGCGGCAGCGATTCTGACCGTATTGCAGGGCTTGAAGCCGGTGCGGACGATTACCTGCCTAAACCGTTTAATCCGAATGAATTGCTGGCGCGTATTCGTGCGGTATTGCGTCGTCAAGTGCGTGAAGTACCGGGCGCACCGAGCCAGCAAATGGAAGTGGTCTCATTTGGCCCCTGGTCACTGGATTTATCAACCCGTACATTGACCCGTGAAGGTCAAGTCGTGACTTTAACCACAGGTGAGTTTGCGGTATTGAAAGCTCTGGTTCAGCATCCACGCGAACCGCTCACCCGTGACAAGCTGATGAATCTGGCACGTGGTCGTGAATGGGGTGCCATGGAACGTTCGATTGATGTTCAGGTGTCACGTTTACGCCGTCTGGTTGAAGAAAATCCGGCGCGTGCGCGTTATATCCAGACCGTTTGGGGTGTGGGTTATGTGTTTGTTCCAGATGGTGCGGAGTAAATTAATACCTTGATTCATGACGGAGTCTGATGGTTTAAGCTCATTTATAGGGTTTAACCTGCGGTTCGCCTTACTTTTGTTTCGACAAAAGTAAGCAAAACCATTGTCATCCGCAAAACTCGACAACCTCCGTCATTCAAGCAATTCTCTCGCAGAAACATCATTGATCATCTTAAGTCTTGCCTCAAACAGTTGCGGATGACCTTAACGTGTATCCAACTACGGGGGAAGCCTCCCCTTTTGAGCAAAAGGACGCAGTGTGAAACTCGACCCCATCGACCCACAAAAATTTACCGATTTTGTTACCTACTCAGAAAAAAAACGCACCCGTGGGGAACGCTTTCTGGACAAGATCAAACCGCGTTCTGCCGCCATGCGTACCACAGTTCTGGTGGTCTTTGTGGTCTGTTTCAGCCTGTTCATGTCTTTGTGGTTCTTCTGGCGTACCTTATTTTTACCTGAAATCCAGCAACATGCGCGCTATCTGGCCATGGAACTGGAAATTCTCAATAATCCCGATCTGCGCCTGTATCATAAACAGCAGGAAGTCGATATTGATACCTGGTTAAAAAACCGCGTTGGTATTGAATATGTGACCAATCCGGCAGAGTATCCCACTGTCCGGGAAAAAGTGATTGCAGAATTTTTTACCCGGCAGATCGAAACCAAGCTGGCCAAAGAACTACGTATTGAAGAGGCCACGGTCTATTTCCAGTTTAAACCAAGCCCGCGCATCTGGATCCAGACCCCTGAAATGAATGGTCACTGGGTGCAAGAGCCTTTAAAAACCTATGCCAATTATAGTAATGAGCTGATTCTGGGCTGGTTACTGGGCACGCCGATTATTGTCGGCATTATTATCCTGACCTTGGTGCGTCAGCTCAACCGTCCTTTACGCCGCTTGCAGAATGCCGCCAACAGTTATAGCCGCATTGGTTCAGCACCTTATCTGGACACCAATCATGGCCCACTGGAAATCCGTCAGGTCAATCATGCCTTTAACCAGATGATTTATACCTTGGACCAGACCGAGCGGGAACGCCGCATCATGCTGGCCGGTATTTCACATGACTTGCGCACGCCTTTAACGCGGATTCGTCTCAGTGCCGAAATGATGCCCGATGAAGACTTTCTCAAAGAAGGTCTGATTTATGATGTGGAAGATATGGACGCGATTCTGGATCAGTTCATTTCCTATATGCGCGATGGTTCCGATGAAGAACCACAGGACACCAATGTCAATGTATTGCTTCAGGAACTGGTCAAGCAGTTTAAACCGCTCGATATCCGTTTCAGTCCGCAAGAAATACCGTTGATTCAGGCGCGCAGCATGTCGCTAAAAAGACTGATTGGCAACCTGATCAATAACTCAAAACGCTATGGTTCAGAACCGATTGAAATCTCTGCACATGTCGAGGAAAACCAGCTGTTAATTTGTGTTGCAGATCATGGCGAAGGCATTCCGGAAGACCAGATTGAAGCGCTGATGCAGCCTTTTGTACGGGGAAATTCAGCACGAACCGTCCAAGGCAGTGGCTTGGGACTGGCCATTGTGAAACGGATTGTCGATATTCACCAAGGTCAATTACGCATTCATAATCGCCCTGAAGGCGGACTTGAAGCCATCATCTCACTCCCCTTGAATCAGCTTAACCCAGAGACGCCTCCCCCAGCCACCACACTTGATAAAATCCGCCAAACACTGACTGATCGCTTTTAAGAAACGATCAGTCAGTGAGCAAATGATTTTGTAGTTTTTCTATACAATTCATTTTATATTTCATTAATTCAATCACTTAAAAATCATCATTTTTTATTATACCTACATTTAGCTAAAAAATTAGACCTTAGCCTAACACCTATGCACAATACATTTTTTGAGCGGTACAATCCGTCTCATAGTTTAAGAATTAATGAGAGTTAAAATGTCTTTAGATCGTATCCGTTTAGCCTCCCTACACAACAAAGTCATCAGTCCAGAACAAGCGGCTGAATTCATCAAAGATGGCATGACTGTGGGTATGAGTGGCTTTACTCGCGCGGGTGAAGCGAAGGCGGTTCCTTTAGCTTTAGTTCAACAAGCAAAAGCAAATCCATTAAAGATCACGTTAATTACTGGTGCATCACTAGGAAACGATCTAGACAAACAACTGACTGAAGCTGGCGTACTGGCACGTCGTTTACCGTTCCAGGTCGACAACACTTTACGTAAGGCGATCAACAACGGCGAAGTGATGTTCATCGACCAGCATTTGTCTGAAACTGTTGAACAAATGCGTAACCAACAGCTGAAAAAACCAGATGTTGCGATCATTGAAGCGGTTGCAATCACTGAAGATGGCGGCATCATTCCAACCACATCTGTAGGTAACTCTGCAAGCTTTGCAATCTTTGCTGAAAAAGTAATTGTAGAAATCAATACCAACTTAAGCCCGGCATTTGAAGGCTTACACGATATCTATATCCCGTCATACCGTCCAACGCGTCAAGCGATTCCTTTGACTCAAGTGGATGAGCGTATCGGGACACATGCGATCAACATCGATCCAGCAAAAATTGTCGGTATCGTATTCAACAATGACTTGCACGACTCACCATCTACAGTGACTGCACCAGATGATGAGACGCAAAGCATCGCCAATCATTTGATCGCTTTCTTTGAAAAAGAAGTGGCTGAAGAGCGTCTACCGAAAAACTTAGGTCCATTACAGGCGGGGATTGGCTCAATTGCCAACGCAGTATTGACCGGTCTGAAAGATTCGAACTTCGAAGACTTGATCATGTACTCAGAAGTACTACAAGACTGTACCTTTGAATTGATTGATGCAGGCAAAATGAAGTTTGCTTCAGGTTCTTCGATTACCCTGTCTGCTAAATATGGCGAGAAAGTATTTAACAACCTGGAACAATACAAAGACAAACTGGTATTACGTCCACAGGAAATTTCGAACCATCCTGAACTGGTACGTCGTTTAGGTATTATCGGTATCAACACGGCACTTGAGTTTGATATTTACGGTAACGTGAACTCGACTCACGTCTGCGGTACCAAAATGATGAACGGTATTGGTGGTTCAGGTGACTTCGCACGTAATGCGCACCTGGCGATCTTCGTGACCAAATCTATTGCGAAAGGTGGCGACATCTCTTCTGTAGTGCCGTTTGCTTCACATATCGACCATGCAGAACACGATGTAGACATTCTGGTAACTGAACAAGGTCTGGCAGATCTTCGTGGTTTAGCGCCACGTGAGCGTGCCCGTGCAGTGATTGATCACTGTGCACACCCCATGTATCGTGATGCCCTGAATGATTACTTTGACCGTGCTTCTGCAAAAGGCGGCCATACGCCTCATCTGCTTCGTGAAGCGCTGTCTTGGCATTCAAACTTCGAAGAAAATGGTCACATGCTGGCTGTTGAAGCTGCAGTAAAAACTGCATAATTGACTGCATTCGAAAAACGCCCTACGGGGCGTTTTTTTATGGGATTTTTATCTTTGTTGAATAGCCATAAGTAGACTCTCTGGACAAAATCATCAGGCTATCATTCATATTCTCGTCCAATCTTCATGCTGCCAATATGCTGTAGAAATCCCCTTCTGATGCTCAAGGACTTTAAATTCTGATTCTTCACCCTCATACTTAAACACAAGAGTAAATTAGAGACATGACATGCGCGTAGATATCTGGTCAGATGTGGTTTGCCCCTTCTGCTATATTGGTAAAAAACGTTTAGAAGCAGCTGCACAAGAAGCAGGCATTGAACTTGAAGTGCATTGGCACAGTTACCAGCTCGACCCTGAAGCACCAATGCGCCAGGAAGTGTCCAATTCTGAGCGTCTGGCACAAAAATATGGTCGTAGCGTAGCTGAAGTCGAAGAAATGCAGCGTAATATTGCCGAGATGGCCAAAGCTGAAGGCATTGAATTTAACTGGGAAGGTGCCAACTCAGGCAATACTTTCAATGCGCATCGTATTATTCATCTGGCGCAAAGCAAAGGTTTGGGTACTGATGCACAGGAAGCTTTCTTCTATAGCTATATGACGCAAGGCTTGGCCATTGGAGAGCGTGAAACACTGGAAGATGTCGCAGCACGTATTGGCCTGAATCCGGTCGAGGTCGATGACTTACTGGACTCTGATGAATTTTCTGATTTTGTCAAATTTGATCAGGAAGTGGCACAGGATCAGCTCAAAGTGACTGGTGTACCTTTCTTTGTTTTTGATCAACGTGTGGCCTTGGCAGGCGCGCAGCCTAAAGAAGTGTTCTTGCAGGTTTTTGAGAAAGCGCTGGAGACTGTAGCAGAAAATCTGGCTGAATAATACTCAACAGAGAGTTGCAATACGCCTAGGCAATCGAACTCAGAAAATTTATAAAAACATCCCCATTTCAGATGGGGATGTTTTTTGCCTGTCATTTACACTCATTGACTTAGTCGACCAGAAAACTAATTTTTAAATTTACACGATATTCCGTGATTTTATTTTCTTTGATGACCACCTTCTGTTCATTGATCCAGGCACCTTGTACATTTTTGATGGTTTCTGTGACTTTTTGAATACCGGTTTGAATCGCATCTTCAAAGCTTTTCGTACTGCTTGAATTAACTTCCACCACTTTTGCAATTGCCATAATGAAACTCTCATTGTAAACATGAATGAAAATCCATCTTAGTTCATTCCCACAGGATTGCAGCAGCGCGTAAACAAGCGACAGCAAAAACTTACATGGATTGAACAAAGCTTTCATCTGAGCAGATGAAAATCTGTTGACCTTATTTTGGCAGTTCATGATATTCAAATTTCCATTGTGACTAACAACCATAAAAGCCCCGTAAACAGCCGAAACCCAGACTAGAGCAAATACACTAATATATTGTTTTGTAGAATAATTTTTCTAATTTTTAGGTGCTGCTTTTGCCGAATCTATCATTTTCTATTCAGCCTTATTTGCTATGATTTCACCCGAATCAAGTTTAAATACTCTCCCCTCTGTTCAAGTTGTTGAACACCCTGATATTAAAGGTCGTCCCATGAATGCTCTTAAATTTGCTTTCGCAGCAACTGTTATGGCTTTTTCTGTTCAAGCATCAGCGCAAATGGCACAAGTGGTTTATCTGCCAGACTTTCCGGCAAGCAAAGCACCTGCTGAAACTGTAAATACAGAAACTGCAACGCCGGCAACTGAAAAAACTGCTTAATACCCAACAAGTTTTTATGCAAACAGGCTGATTGATTCAGCCTGTTTTTTTATATCGATTTAATTTAGCTGCTCTCTGAAGAAAATCTGTATTTTAAAAATTATCGATCATTTCATATTTTGTTATTTTCCATTGATATTGATCGCTTTTTTGTCATTAAATTTACTAGTTTATAAATATAAAACAGTTAAAATAAATCACTATTTCATGTGATCTACGCATATAATTGTAGCAATATAAAAATACTGATAATACAAAAGCATTGTTATGAACAGACTTCAGGCATTGGTGCAGGGCAAAATTTCACCTCAGTCCATTTCTATTGATTTTCTGATTGAAATGGCAGAACGCCATACAGATCCTCATTCTGCTGAATACAAATTAATCGAGTTGGCGCTGAATATGGTGCTGGCCCAAACTTTGGATAAAGCGCTAAAACATATCTAGAGATATAAAATGAACGCTTTAAAAAAAGCACACTTAGTCAAGGAATTACATGAATTGATCCAGCAACTGGAGCATCAGGCTCTACCTCTGTACGACGTGGCCCGTTTCAAAAAAAGAATTCGTGATATCTTTAATCTTTGTGATGAACCTATTTTTAAAAATCAGATTTTAGCGTTTAAAGCCCAGACCCAGCCTGAACTTGCTGCCTATCAATTTTCCGCCAGTACCCCCTATCATCTAAGTTTTTGTGGTTATTTCACTGAAATTCCAGCTCTGGAAAAGGCACTGTATACCCAGCCAGATATAGGCTGGGCAATTCTACATCATCCTGAGCGTGGCTGGCAGGTCTGGCTAATTCCGGCACCGAAGCATCCTGCACTAAACAGTGAATGGAATGAGTTACAACAATGTTCTATCTGGCTGTCACAGCAACAATTGACAACCGGTCTGCAAGCGGCTCCTCCATTGACTGTACCGGCCTTATCCCTGAATGAAGCAGAAGCCAGCTTAAAAGCGGCGGCAACGACTCGATATCATCGTGGCCGACAAAAAGCAAAAATCAACTCATTAAGCTTAAATCATTCAGATGAACCACACATTCAGATACAGGCCACGTCTGAGTATCTAGATCATCCATTACCCACTGAAACTGCGATTGTGCAGGAAAAAATTATTGTCCCAGAAGTGATCGATTTTCCCACCGAGATTCAACTGGGAGACGTGATTGCGCAGGTTCAGCCTTTGACTCCGGAAGATACCAATCTCCAGCGGCTTTGTGCTTTAGAATTGGAACCTGATGTCGGGCATCCAGCCTATCTGGATATTGTGCTGTATTATGCCGCAGAAGATCACTGGCAGGCACGCCAAGTTTATTTGGTGGAGCAGCTGAATCTGCAAGGCCAGTTTATTAAATATCTGATGCTTTTGGGTGCATCAAGTCAATTACAGGCGCACTATTGTATTGAGCATTGGTTGAGTCAGCATCAGTATCAGGCTGCTGCGATTAAATCGCTGTCGTGGCCTCAATTAAGTACAGGTTTCACGCAATTGCATCTGTTGTCAAAAGCCTATTTGCAACAAGCAGAAATAGTCTGGACACAACCCGATTATTATCCTTATATTCCGGCAGATTCGATTCAGAAACAAAAATTTATCTCATTTGAGGAAGCCCTTGCGGATTTCTCTACACCGATACTCTTATTGCAAGAACATCAGCGAATACGCGTGATTCATGGTGAAAAACGCCTGTCTCTCGCAGAGGATGAACTGGCCTATCCATCTATCTTGCTGCAACGTGATCAACAGCTAAACTGGCAAAAAATTCACACGATTATTTTAATGATGTCGCAACCCATTCAGGTCATGGAGCTTTATCAGGCAATTCAGACTCAAATCATTGAATAATTGCTGTTATTTTGTAGCTTTAACTTGCTTTTTATCGCTATATTTAAGAAAACTACAGCTGAATAAAAGAATACAAGAGTAATAAATATCTCATGCAAATAAATCGAATTACTCAGATCTTCCTGCTCTCTCTTGGCATGGGAATCAGCAGTAGCATGTCTTGGGCAAATTCAGTAAAAGATGCTTCTTCAGACCAGGAAAAAAACTCGGAGAGTGTTGAGCCGGCACGTTCAGGACTTCTGGATCAAATTCCGCGTTTGATTGATGCAACACCAACCATTCTTCCAGAGCAGTCGAATACCGCCATCGTCCCGCCAACGCTAGAAACGGAAAATCATTCATGGGCCGATCAGAAACAGAAAGGCATCCGAGAATGGGCAAATCGTACTGCGCATAAAATTGATAACTGGTTTGGTGAAACTGATCCGGATCAGCCGGCTGCCGCCACACTGCGTGTCATTTTGGATAATCGCTGGGATGAATATGAGGGCTATGAGATTAAGCCCCGTATCCGTGGCAGAATCAAACTTCCCACCTTAGAACAAAAGCTGAGTCTGGTCTTCGGTGATGACAGTCTGGACAATGAATTAGACAGTAATGTCGCGATTACCAATGAAAATCCGGCAACGTCTGGAGATAAGCGTCTCGATACCAAGCGCGCACGTCAGGATAACAGCTCATTCGCGTTACGCTGGTCGGAATGGTCAGACCGGATTCCTTTTGAAACCGATCTGGATCTGGGTTTACGCTCCGGAGATGATATTTACCTGCGCGTTAAAGCCAGTAAAGATTGGACACTGGAAAATGACTACTTTTTTCATGCCGAACAGATTTATCGCTACGGGATTCAAAGTGAAAACTATTTGCGTACCAATCTGGAACTGATCCATGCCCGTCCCAATCAGGCATTTTTTTCCAATCAGCTCAGTCTGACCTATGCAGATGATCAAGATGATGATCTGACCTGGGACAACTATACCTTTAGGCAACATCAGTTTTTTCAGGACAACCGTTTTAGCTATGGTATTTATACCGGCGGTTATCTAAATGACAAAGATCTACGTCTGAATCGCTGGGGACCATATGTGTCTTGGAGACAGCCTTTTTTACGTGAATGGTTTTTTGTCCAGACCGACCTCAACTATCTGAATGATCATCGCGAAGATCGTGATCACTATGTTGGTGCTTTGGTGCGTTTAGAGGCATTGTTTTAAACTCAAGCGCGGTGCAAAGCTAAAAAATCCCTCCGTAGAGGTAATGCTGATCAGTTAAGGAGTTTAGAAATAGACTCTTTAACTTTTTAGTCGTTCACGACGGAGTCTTAAATTTATAAATCAAATACTTAAAAATAATTT
>SMEP01000243.1_pt1 | contig 11608 bp, 16 predicted proteins | sample 2456231 | NCBI WGS metagenome assembly SMEP01 (sample SAMN10132595, study PRJNA489261) | soil metagenome | isolation source: day1 control-silty clay loam soil ammended with raw manure from dairy cow... | place: USA | collected 2015-05-15
ACTGAATTAACTGTCTTAGCATTACCTTTTGATATAGCATCCGCCATTTGAGCATTTGCCATGTTTTGAACGCCTTGCATGATTCCGCCTGGATTGCACATGATTAGACCTCCATTTCCAGAACATAGCCGACCAGTTCAAAGCCTAGAGATTCATACAGCTTCACAGTACGTTCAGCATAAATGCCGGTGATGGTGCCTACCTGAATACGATCTGCTTTATTCATCTCTGCCCATACTTTAAATGTTTCAATCAGATCACTGGCTGCACCTGATTTACGATATTCAGGCAGGACATAAAGCCCCTGCTCATAAGCAAGTTTCTGGCCTGTTCGCCAGTCAGTATCTAATGCGCCAATTAATGTGCCGACCGGATTCGAGTATTCATCTGTCACCATCAAGATTGATCCGTGTTTATCAATCAGATGAGCAAATACATTTCTAGCCTGCTTTTCATCAAAGCCCTGTTTCTTAAACCTTGGTGATTCATCGGTCAGACGCTTGCCCCAGTCAACAAGCGTGTCTAAATCTTCTAGTGTTGCTGCACGTACAAGCATCTTTATCTCTCATTCATTGATACCAACATAGCTACACTTTGGACGTGGAAAGGTAGCGGTTTGTTGTGTGTTATTTTTAATTCCATTTCGTGCAAGGTTGACCAGCCATTCATGCTGACGCTGACCGGTCCTGTATAGGTCAGGTTCTGGAATGCAGACTGATTAAATGACTTATGTTCCAGATCGTACTGGTTGCACTGGCCACCAATTGAATTACGCACATATAAAACCGTTTCATGCGCCTGGATCTTATGGAGCATTGCAGTATTGGGAACTTGGCTGTGATCCGGTGGCAGAAACTCAACTTCCATATTGAACGGCTGGCCAGCAAACCACGTGCCGGATGTTGGCTGATTGTCATCGTAGAAATAGCCATCTGCATTCTGGAATCGATACTGTGTGCTGTTATGCAGGTTTCTGTTTGCTAATACGCCGTTATGTGCAATCTCACAATCCATGAATGATGTTTCGTCCAGCTGCTCAAGTACGACACTGGTTTTACGCTGAATCAGCATGAAACATAGATCATTGCCGGCAGCTTGAGGCAAGGCACAGATTGAGCGTACAGATCCACCAAAGTCATGCTGTGCCCAGGCATTCATTTCCTGATCACGGTTTAAAGTAATACTGGCCACCTTGCCATCATTGAGCACCATCCAGACCAGACTGTACGGCGTTTGCTGATAAGTCAGTTCCTTGATACCGCCATGATCTTCTGCAATGTGTGGTGCAATCGCTGACAGCTCCGGACTGACCAGACCGTCTACTTCATAACGATAAGACAAGGCACGCAGACGGTTACCGCCACGCTGAACAAATAGCAGCTCATTACCTACCAGACACGGACGAACATTGGACTGTGCGCCGTAAGTTGTATGCTGTTCGATTTGTGCAGATGCTGGTGTAAATGCACCGGTTGAACTGATCAGAAACTCAGATCCACCAGTAAGCGCCACCACACCACCACGCTGTGCCAGATGCAGAATGTTATCTGCCTGTGCAGATGATGAAGCCATGGAGAATGCGCTGGCATCGTCCGTTGCTTCCAAGAAATCACCATCATTCCCGATTGCACTAACCCATAGCTGATTCGGGTTGTTCTTGGTATTGGCAAAGACCAGACGCTGTTTAAAGAATGTCACCGTGGATGGATAGCCAGTTTCTGCCGTAAATGCCGCAGTATTTAAGGTCCATGATTTGGCAATGGCCTGAACATCGGCATTGAGTTTAACAATGACTTCTCCTAGCACACTAGTTGGTGAAACATAGGACGTAATTTTGACTTGGCCACCATTGATCGAAATGATTGCCCCCACATGCGCAGGAATGAATACAGATGCATCACCTGCAGTCACAGATTCCCAATCGGTACTCTCAGCTGCTGGAACCTGTCCAGTGCTATCCGCTATTGCACGCCATGTCTGGCCAAGATAAATAACACGCTCACCAATGATGTAGTTTTCTGTTGAACTCCAGTTCGGAAAAGCAGCTGCATTCAGTGAAATGGTTTTGCCCACTTCCACACCAGTCGGCGTTAATGCCACGTTGGGTGTGGTATTGATTTCATCCACCGGTGCGGTGACAAAAGTGAATTGATCAAAATTCCAGTTATCAAAGTCCTTACTACAGACCAGACGATGTACCGGGTGATCGCCCTGGACAAAGAACATGCGATAACGTGAGTGTGCCACTTGGATCTGTGCAACTTTGGTCGCTGTGTTATACGGCGTACTTCCTGTATGGACCACGGATTGCGTTAAAGGGTCATACACCTGCAGTGTATTAATGCCCAAGATCAATAGGAATGGATTGTCTGAGTTCGGTACAAAAGGGATCAGACGCAATGCACCAGCGAAGATACCGCGAAACTTAGTACCTGGTCGTTTCTTTGCACCACCTTCTACCAATGGAATTGCATTCAATAGTTTTTTAGCGCCGTTGGCATATTGCTGCACATCAGTTCGAGTATGCAGTAACGGTGACAGCTCACCACTGGACAGGTTATTTTTAAGTAGCCATTGCTTCATTAGTAGCGACTCCCGATATAGCGTGATTCCTCATATACGATGTCTTCCGATGGTCGTTCTTGTGCATTGATCGTGCGTGCACGCTTGATCAGATCACGATATTGCGCTTCTGCAGATTGCCCTGCTGCATCACTGCCGGTATTCGGTTTGCATAGCTTGGCGGCCATCTTGAGTGACATGGCTTCAACCAGCATTGAATCCCAAGAATCTTCGTTATCGTTGTCAAAAACATATTCAAGGTTGATCCGGTTTGTATTGGCCAGAATGTATCGATTCTCGACTTCGTATTTTTCAGTATTGGCGCTGATGATCCGGATGAAGTCACGCGGCAATGGAAAAGAATGGGTATAACCAAAGGCCGGATAAGTTGTCACCGGCGCAAGAATGGTACGTTTTTTAGCACATGACCATGGATGATCACGGAGAATTGATTTGCGTACCTGGTCATAGATATTGCGGCAGCGTTCAGCACGTGCTGTGTTCTCATCAAATGATGCAATATTGCTATCCCCGATCAGACTTAAAGCATGATTGACGATGGATGTTCTGGTTGCAATAGACATAAAAAAGCCCTCAATTTTTAATGATCTTGAAGGCTTTTAGGTTGCGGTTTTTTGGGTATAAAAAGACCCGACACCCCATGCCCAAGGTGCCGAGCCAAAGCCCCTACTTAACGAAGGAAGTCGATTAAGACAATCTTCTGTTCGTTGGCACGTGCCGCACCATAAGATGCGATACCGCCGATCTGCTTCACGTTTGATTTGTCAGCACGGGTAACAATGTCAAAGTTAGAGATCGTATTACGGCCATAGTGAGTTGAGCCTTTCGCAACTGCAAAGGTACGACCTTCAGTATCACCGCCTGCACCATCTGCCAGCTCTTCATAAGGCAACCAGATAAAGCCACCCCATTTTTTAGCCACATCACCATCCTGAATCTGCTGGATCGTGTCGCGGTCCCATTTGGTCAGCTCTTCATCTACCAGAATCTGTTCAAGGATTTCTGAGTTATAGATCATGTATAGCGGCAAGTTGTCACACTGGTTTTTACGGAACAAGGCACGTGCTTTGGCAATCTTGGCCTTATTCATTGGTGTGGCAGATGCTGCAATGGTTTGACCTGCTGGCACCGGTGTAGCTGTGTAGCTTTCGCCGTCTGCAGTTTTACGCTGTACCGATGCACCAAGTGACGTGTAAATTACACGGTCACGCTGACGATGTTCTGCAGCTAGACACGCTTGCATGTATGGTGAAGTCGGATTTGCTGAAAGCTTCGCTTCATCACGTGGATCGATTGGTACGAATAGACCGTAATCTTCCATTACCGCTAAACGCGTACCAGCCTCAGGTACAGACCATTTAGTATCAGCAAATCGAGTCGTCATCTTCTCCATTTCCACTGCGCCAAGATCATTGACTGTGAAAGATGAACCTTGGATCTGACCGCGATCATGTGCCAGCACCTGAAGCACTGACTGTGTTTGTTGACACTGAATTTCAAACGCATCGTGAAATTGACGCTTGAATGCGGCGGTAATCATCCCGCCATTTGTAGCCATGTCTTGAGCCATGTTTTACTACCCCTTAATCTATGTATTGTTTTGCATACCAAGCGTCTACACGTTGCGTCACTGACTTGTGATCAGGATGATCTGCGTTACGGTATGCTTCCGACATTTGCAATTGTTGAATGGTTTCGCTACCGCTTTGCTGTGTGTTCTGTGGTGGTGAATCTTCTTGAATGTGCTTACCAATAGCAGCTGCTAGCTTTAACGCACCGATTGGTGAGTCCAGATCCGAAGCCTGAAAACCTAATGCTTCAATGGCTTGTTTAGCCAGATTCACATTTGCACCAAAGTCATTACCCCATTCTTCCTGCAGGGCTTCCATTTGAACGGATTGGTGCTGTTCATAGGCTTTAACGACCGCTTCAACCTGCTTATTGTTCATGCCTTCAGCATGGAATGATTGCAGTACTTCAGCGTTATCCGCTTTAAAAGCATCAAAATCGAAGCCATCAATTTCAACTGAATAAGCATCGGCAGACTCTGGTACCGCTTTTGCTGGATCTGCTTCAGTTGTTTGCGTTTCTTGCTCACCAGGAGCCTGCTGTGTTGTATCAGCACCTGGCACCGGCTGCGTTTCTGTTCCTGCAGGTGGTGTTGTAGTCTGAGTTTGTTCAGTTGTTTGAACGTCTGGTGTGTTTGCTGTTTGTTGTTCATCCATTGTTTTGCTCCATATGTGCAAGTTCTAATTGCTCGTTATAACGAGGATCGTTTGCTGTGTTGATTCTGTTAAGAATGAAGTCCACGACTTCCGCACGGCCAAGACGGCGGCATGTTTCGCGTTCATCATCAGTAAATGGATTGCGCTTAAAACGCGCTGTAAGTTCTTCTAAAATTCGTTGGCCGTTCGGCTCAATATCAAAGTGAATCTGGTAGGTTTGCGCCGTTGGCTTTCGATGTGAGCGCCATTTGATGTGGTGGCCAAAACCTAATTCGCCCTCTTGCTCCTGGACCAGTTCTTTAAATTCCTGATCAGGCTGAGCTTTAAGGTCGGCAATGTCCTGCTTCAGCGTGAAAACTTGCTCTTGCAGCACTTCCGCACGCTCCCATTCATGGTGCTTTTCATTACGTAAGGTGCTGGATATAGCTCTTTCCTTAAACAGCTCGTTGCTTAATGCTTTTGCCTTGTTTTCAGCCGCATAAAGCAAGGCGCAGGCAATCAGTAAGAGGATGGTCAGAACGGTGATAATTAAAATCATTGCATCACCTCACTGACCATTTGTGCTTCCAGACCTTTACCCATGCCCTGTGCGACTGCACCTGTCATCTGTTGTGCCATGGCCGCTTCTTGTTCCTGTGCAGCTGCCTGCTGTTGTGCCTGGGCTTTCTGCTCACGGTATGCCTGAAGTTCATCCGTAGTACGCATGATTGAAGTTGGTGCACCTAGACCAGCTGCTAGTACTTGCGGTACTGCATCAAGATTGATGTTGTCCAGTGCATCCGGAGCGACTTCAATAATTGATCCAAGTGAAGCCATAAGACGTTCAATACTGGCCACTTCCTCAAGCTTCTGAGCGCGTGCCAGGGGTGAAATAAACTTGAATGAAAGGTTGCGACCCTGTAGATCCTCTGGTGCTTCGCCTAATGCCTCTGCTCGATATGCCAGACCAAAAGCACGATCAAGGATAGGAACAAGTAATTCAGCCTGTGCACGGCCATATAGCGGCCCGAGCTGCTGCCGAATCATGTCGACACGTGCATAAATCTCTGCGGCCGTAGGTGGTGTGTTGTAGTGCTGAGCCATACCATCAGCCATAAGCTTTCTGCGTATGCTGGATTGAAGACGATCTAACAGCGGATCTGCGACCTGAAAGCCCCGACCACTATCCAGACGCTTCATTGAATCCACGTTTCCTGCAGGAACGATCTTGCCGCCACCGATACGTACAGTACGTGGATTTAAAATCCCGTCATCCTCAGCAATCCAGAAACCAAGCACATCAATCTCAGCACTGCGTAAGGTGTCACGCATCAAAGCATTGGCTGATTTAGCATCTGGTAACGCCGTAGACATGACGCCAATCCCGTACACGCTACCCGGGATCTTTCTAAAACGTGGTACCGCACATGGGAATTCGTTATAGCCAGATTCTTTCAGGATATTTTTTCCATCCACTTCCACATGATATGAAGCGAACGGCATATTCTTCGGCAGCAATACACGGTTGGTCATTGATGCTTTGACTTTACGCGGCTCAATCACATGCACAATCTTGAAACGGTCATCTGGTCGGCTCTGGTAAGCATTACGTACTGCATCACTTACTTTGTTCTCGCCAAACTCTGTCACCAGCTGTGCAGCAGTTTTGGTGTACTCGCGGTAAATCGTATCTACTTGCCCATCTGGACGCGTGGAAGCAATAAAGCATTCACCAATTGGCCAGCACTGATAAGTGAAGCCACCGCCTTTTTCACGGTCAATATCTTGATAAACCACACCCCAGCCAGCAACGGCGAAATCAATGATCATGTCGTAGATTTCACTGTCAAAGTTTGCGCCGTGGATATTGCGAAATAAGAATTGTGCGACCTGTTCAAGCCAGTGTTCACCTGGTGTAAGTTCGGCTTGATCGTCCATACCATCAGGTACAGCTTTAAACCAGATCGCGTTTGCAGGTGTGGTACCTGCAATCAGGTTAGATACAAAGATCAGGATTGATTCGGCAGCAGTAGAATCCAGCAAATCAGCACGCTGTTTTTCTCTTGTGCCTTCGGAACCTGAACTACCACTAAAACACTGTTGACGCTCAGGTGCTCCGTACTTGTAGCATTCAGTCCAGTGTGCTTCATATTTGGCACGTTCTGCCCGAAGCTCACCCAACCGTTTGCAAATTTGACTTGCTCGATCACTCATGCCTTATCCGCCTAGTGTTGATTTTTTATTGCTATCACCAGCACTCAGAACTTCCGATGCGCGGCGCTTTTTCATGGCAGCCTGTGCATTGTCCTGTCTCGATTGCTGGGCTTCTGGTGAGTTTTTAGCTGCACGTTCCTTCGTGCCGACAATATCGAGGCCAAAAATCTTCCCACTGTTTTGAAACAACCTGCCAAATGATCCGCCACACATATCAGCCCCCTAAGGTATTTTTCTTCTCGTCCTGAGAAGATCCAGAAGAAAGCACTTCAGATGCCTTACGCTTTTTACGTGTGGCAATCTCTGCATTTTCTGCTGTCTGTGCCTCTGCTCGGGCTTTGGCTTCCGCTGCCTGAGCGTCATAGCCCTTGGATGCTGCCTTGGTATCAGTCAGACCAATGGCATCCGTTACAGTGCTAATGGCCTTGCCTACGAATCCACCACACATAATTAGATATCCTTAAGTTCTAGACCGTTTTTACCTTGAGACCAGCGCTGTTTTTTCTTCACTTCAATGCCACCCGACTTCAATAACTGGTCGAGTTTCTTTTCAATGCGTGCTTGGTTTACAAGGATCTGATCAATACGTGGATCTTCGACAGGTTCAACTAGTACACCTAGTGAACTGGTTTCATTAGTAGACTGGTCTTGTGATTCAGCATCCTGACCTGTGATGTGTTCTAACGCTGCATCGGCCTGTTCTGCTGTGCTGACTGGTTCCGGTGCTTTCTCTGTTGCACCTGGTGTATTTACTTTGCGAGCTGCCATAAAAAAACCCTATCGTTGGTTGATAGGGTTACTGTGGGGGTGTGGGTATTGCGGTTTGTTGGGTGTTTAGTTGCTTATCTCCCGATCCAATTCATCAATAACCTGATCACACAGGCCGCCGTCATCAAAAATATCCATCTGTCCAATCTTGTACTTGTATTCCATCCATTCACCTTCCAGTGGGTAGCGCACAATGCCTGTCTCTGTTTGCCAGAGCATGATGAAGGCGTGGCCATTATCATAGTTTGGAACGCCACCACGCGCCCATTCTGAAACTGTAGAAGCACCAGACACCGGCAGAACATCTGCAATCTTTTCGTGTGTCCAGCCACATTTGCCTAAGTCCAGAATCATGCGATTGAAGTCTGGACGCTTGTAATTTCGAAGTTTTAACTTGAACTCTTTGACCTTCTTTCTGGTATGCAGATTGATAAAACGCGCGCGCGCGCGAGGATCGTTCGTATATACCCCATCCCCACACTCCCCACCCACTAGTTGCAACCCCATAGAACGTCCCATAGCAACCCCCATAATCATTAGATTTCCCTAATCTCGATACCGTGCACTGACTTCATCAAGTGCTTTTTCAAACGGTAAACTGGCAAATTCCGTGTCATTGTGCTTTTGACATCTTCAACAACCATCTGCCCCTTTTCCTGATAGACAAAATCTGCGACATACCTCACTGCTGGCTTGCGTCTTGGCTCACTCTCAAACTTGACCGACTCAGCCAAAATGAAAGCCTTTTGCAGTTCCAGATCGTTGATTTCCCCTGCACGTTCTAACAGTGACAAATCCCGATAGCGTCTTGCTTCTTTCTGACTATCGAAAGTGATGCCGTTAAGCACCACCTTCTTATTTTTGTATTTAGTCACTCAGCGCTCCTGAATAATTCGGCTTGTAGTTTGCAATAGCCTCAGGTCTTCCTTCCTCACACGCTCTTTCCGCCAAAGTTGCATATCCAGCAATGTCGCGATAGTTGTCAAAATATTGAGGGTCGCCATTCACGGCTCTTGCAATCTTGTTGCAAATCATAAAAAGACTGGTTTTCTGCTCTGCGTTTAAATGCTCGTAGCTTGCGCCAGATTCAACGATAGACATTAGCTGTTGAGTTGTACCCGCCACATCGGAATAATTGCCGTAGCGAGCGCCACGTTCATTTAAGGTGCTATCTATTTCACTCATCTCTCAATCACCTTTTTATTTGGGCTAATGTGGTTCTTGATATCGCTGCAATGGTCAGTTTCCTCATCCGACCACTGTTTTACATTCACATTAAAAGGCTCTGTTTTTTGTTCTGAGCAGTAAGTGCAGATAAGTTGACGTTTAGTGTCCTCAATTTTGGAAATATTTTCCCAATCATGGTCACATTCCTTTAATTCTGTTTTCTCGATTAAGTTCATGCTGCTGCTCCTTGCAATTGCGCCTTAAACTCTTTGATTTTTTCCCACTGCTGATCTGGAATTGCCGCATTCCCTAATCCATAATTTGAAACCGTAGTGATGGACACACCTAAGAATCTGGCCAACGCTGAAACCCGTCCGTTCTTCTCATCACTTCTTAAAAATTCCCGAAGCTCGATTGTTCTTGGATTGCTCTCAAGTTCAGCGCGGGTTTTTATTCGGGTTTTCTGCATAGCTTCGGCTGAACATGCTTTGCACTTAAACGAGTTCACATCATGAATGCGGAACGATGTTTCTCCATGATGCTTACACACCCCGATAAACGATTTAAGGTTTTGATCTTGCGCCTCAAGCATCCGTTTTCTGTTTTCCGATACCTCGCGTGGTTTTTTTGCAGTTAATTCACGCTTTCTCTTTTGCGAAGCCTTACTACACGACACACATGCAGATACGTCACGAGTCGCATAGATACGGAAAATCGTTTCTTTATTTTCCTTGCAACAAAACCCGATAAATTTACGATGGCCTTTTGCCAGAGCTGCATTTTTGGCCTCATGGTTTCTGATCCATATCTGGCGCTTTGGTGAAATTTCCCTTGCCACCACTTTGCTGCGGTTTATATGTGTGCCGTATTCAAAAGTCGGCAGGATTTCTTCAAGCAGTTCCAGGCGCTTTGCACTCAACGCCACACCACCAGCAGCCAGTTTGCTTATGATGTCCTTCTTAAATCCAAGCATTCTAGACATAGCCTGAATATCCCCCATCTGCGCCTTGCTTCTAAACTCAGCCAATAGCAACATTTGACGATTGATTCTTGCAGCACGATCCACCTGAACCTGAGTCTGACCCAGTGCTTTAAGTTCCGCCTTGATCGCTGCTTGTTCTTTTTTGGCTGCATCACGTTCAAGCTTGGCAATCGCACGTTCGATCTTTCTAGCTTCCATCTCCTTTTGACGCTTGATTCGATCCGCTTCTTTCTGGCGCTTGATTACTGCTTTGGATTGACGCGCCTCCTGATTAATTCGCTCAAGCTTCGCATTGCGTTCAGCTTCAGGTTTTACAATCTGCTTTCGATCTAATGGAATGTTTCCATCCTTGAAATTGGTAAAGCCCAATGGCAGCTCAGTCACTTTGTTTTTTTCCAGCCACTCACCAATATCCCAATCCGAACGGTCTTTAATTTGAGTCGACACTTTTTCCGCTTCAAAAATCATGCTGCACCCCCAAATAAATCCTCTTGCTCACCCTGGCGTACATCACCGCCCCACTGCATAGCCATAGCATCAGCAATTCCTTGATATGTTCGGCTGCGCTCTTTCCATCGGTTAGGACCAGGTGGCAAGTAGTGCAATCTTTCACGCTGATTTTTTGGCAAGAGCATCATCTCCTCCTTGACGATATTTGTTGGTTGTAGTGGCTCTAAGCCTTTCAACCATAAACAGGTAGCCTTCTGCTCCATGTGTCCAAACATCCACGGCTGAACAACCTGGCTTTGTTTCACCCCCCCAATTAAGGTTTTTGCATATCTATGCATTATTGGATTTTCGATTGCCCGCATCGGGATGTGATCGGCATTTAAAAACAGTTTGAAAAATTCGGCTGCATCAAATAGCTTTGGCCATCGCTTCGGATCTGTATGCAGATGGCAAACGCCTGCATTGGTTAAATATGTGCATTCAGGGTGGGCAATAAGCAAATCCCACTGTTCACTCAATACATCACGAACATCGCCTTGGTAATGATTACCTGGCGCTTCAGTTGGCAGTAGGTCACAACTCATAGCATCATGACCAAGTGCAGCAAATGCATCACGGACACGGCCTGAATACTCACATGCGATTAGAATCTTCACACCCCACCCCCTACTTGCTCTTGAGCCACACTTGCAAAACGGCACACATCCAATTGATCCTGAACCAACACGATCCCCTTCTTGCCATGACGGTTTTTGGTCACCAACACCTCAGTCACACCAGTCGGCATTAAGTCCTCTGATTGCAGCTTTGGATGCAATAAAACGATCTGGTCTGCATCCTGTTCGATCTGACCCGATTCTTTAATGTCTGAACTCTTTGGGCGTGAGCCTTTGTCTGCATCACGGTTTAACTGCACTAATGCAATCACTGGGCATTCAAACTCTTTCGCCATTGATTTAAGTTCACGGCTGATTGATGCCACCTCCTGAATGCGGTCTCTTTGGCTCGGATTGCGAAGTAACTGCAAGTAGTCAATAACGATGCACCCAAGTCCTATCTTCTTGTAGCGGCGCTCTGCTTTGCGTACATAGGTACGAACTTCGCTTAATGTCGGCTTTTGCTTTGGTTCGATCCCGATTGGCAGCTTTGCATAGGTAGCTTGGGCATTGGTGAAGTCCTGCATCACACCTGACGACATACGAGCGTTATGCAATTCGTCATAAGGGATCAGACTCAAGGC
>SMEP01000244.1_pt1 | contig 11589 bp, 11 predicted proteins | sample 2456231 | NCBI WGS metagenome assembly SMEP01 (sample SAMN10132595, study PRJNA489261) | soil metagenome | isolation source: day1 control-silty clay loam soil ammended with raw manure from dairy cow... | place: USA | collected 2015-05-15
CGTTATATTAATTTATAAAGAGAAAATCGCTGTGAAAGTTATTTTAGGAAATTGATAAAGAATTTTCAACCTTATCAAAGGCAGACTGTAAGCGCTTTCGAACGGTTACATAAGCGTGTAGCTCATTGCTAATTGTTTGAAAATTCCATAAAATTAAAGTTGAGTCATAGAATTTAACAAACAATGTTAGCATTCATTACATACAAAAGAAGGTGATGAGAGCATGGGGGTTTTTGGTTGGCTGTCTTTCAAGGAAGGCATACCACTTTGGTGGAGTTATCAATTAAATGAAAAAACGAAAAAGCGTAACGAAGAAGTATTTGAAAGTATCGCAAAAGCACGTGTCGACTTATTACAAGCATGGACGATGGATCGCTGGGTTTCACTTGAATCGAGAGCAGCAGAAGTAATTCGCTATCGTGCAGATGAAATGAATTCCTTTTTAGCACGTTCAAAAGAGCGCAGTACATATTTCACTGAACTATTTTTGGTGAACCGCGAGGCAACTGTTTTTGCTTCAAGTTATGAAAAGCATAATGGTATGAATTATGCGCGAGGAAAAACACCGATGTATGAACAGGCCCTACATACCGTTTGGCAAACAGAAAAGCCCTTATTATATGGACCATTTATTGATCCAATTACTGTTGAAATTGGGGCGCGTAGCTCAAAATTTCACGATGAAGTCACGCTCCTATTTTTACAGCCGATTTTTATAGAAGGAATAATGCAATATATTATGGTGGCACGTATTCCAAATGATGTCATTTCTGATATGATTCAGCGGGAAGCCGGGCATATTTACCAAGATACGGGTGACAATTATATTTTTATGACCAAGTCGAATTTTGATCCGTCCATCGAGCCTGGTATTGCATTATCACGCAGTCGCTTTGAAGATGAACAATTTTCTTTTGGTGAAAATTTAAAGGCGGGTATTCATACAAAGTCTTGGGGTACGGTTAAAATTAACAGACATACAGAATTCGAAATTCGTTTTACGGACCCAGCAACAGGTAGTCTACATCCAGGTGTGTCGAATACGATAAAAAACGGGTCGAACTTAATGGTGGAATTTCCAGGCTATTCCGATTACCGTCATATCCCAGTAATCGGTAAAGGGGTAACGTTTCAATTGCCACATAGTCCGGATGTTTGGGGGATGATGTGTGAAGCCGATTTAGAGGAAGTGTATCGTACGCGTTCCATTGGCTATAAATTAGGCTTAAACTTTACGGTATTTATGTTAATGAATGTATTGTTATTTCAAATTTTAACCGCAATCAAGGTGATTCCTGCAATTGTGGTGTTTGCCATTAATATTATTTATGCATTTGTGGCGACAGCCATATTTTTAAATAAATATTTAAAGCCGATTGTTAATCGCGTCAATCACGTGTCGGATATGATCCAAAAAATTGCAGAGGGGGAAGGCGATTTAACGATGCGCATTGATAGCGCGGAACTAAGCAATGATGAAACAGGTGAAATGGCCCGTTGGATTAATAGCTTTGTCGATACGCAGTCTAATTTAATTACGAAAGTCCAAATTTCATCAGGCGACGTACAGCAAACGAATAACGCACTACGAAAGCGTACAGTAGATGTCGAGCACTATTCGATGCAAGTTCATGAGCAAATGGGGGAAATGCAATTCGCGATTTCTCAGCAGTTAAAGGATGTTCGTGAAGCGATGTCACAAATTGAAGAAATTCAAGAGATTATGCAGCAAATGGGGCATCAATCAAGTACCCAATTACAAGCAGCACAGCAGCAAGTAATGGGGATTGATGAGCGAATGAATGAAGTGGTGACGCAAGTAAAAGCGACAAGTTCACTAACAGCAGCATTTACAGAATCATCGACAAGTATAAGTAATGTTGTCGCTTCAATCAATGCGGTCGCTGAGCAAACAAATCTACTCGCGTTAAATGCGTCCATAGAAGCAGCACGTGCGGGTGAGCATGGTAAAGGCTTTGCGGTTGTTGCTGAAGAAATTCGGAAACTCGCCAATCAAACAAAAGGTGCCACACACGAAATCCATGAAACATTGCGTTTAATTGAAGCCAATTCACAGTTGATTGAGCAAGCGATTGAGCGAAATGGTGAAGAGGTTGAGGAAGGGGCTGAATACATTCGGGTTGTGAAAGAGGTACTCATGCAAATGGAGCAAGAAAGTACATCAAGTCATCATGTAACAGATTCGATGCGTGATGTCGTGCAAAATATTGCCGTGAGTAGTGAACAAAATGTGCGTGTGGTGGAGCAGGTTGAAAAATCGGCTGAACAGATGCGACAATTAGTCGAGCAAACCCGCTTTGATACGGAGCGCAGTGCCTTACTTATTCGGACATTAGCGCAGGTTGTCTCGAAGTTTTCGGTGAAATAAAAATGGGACTGTCTGAAAAGTAAATACTTTCCGGACGCCCCTTTTTTACTTGAAGGATTTTAATTTTTCATAAATACCGGCCATGCGTTTTTCTTCACCGGCAATAACCGGTTTATAAAATTCAGTGTCAACGAGTTCATCGGGTAAATATTGCTGTTTCACCCAGCCACCAAATGTACCGACGGGTGAGTCATGCGGATATTTGTAGCCAACATGTCCGAGCTCGACTGCGCCAGCATAATGGGCGTCTTTCAAATGATTTGGGATATTCCCCGTTTTTCCTTCATGAATCGCTTGTATGGCAGCATCCAGTGCCTTATAAGCGGAGTTTGATTTATCCGATAGGCACATTTCAACGACCGCTGTTGCAAGTGGAATGCGCGCTTCTGGTAGACCGAGCTTCACTGCGGCTTCTGTAGCGGCCTGAACATGCGCGCCAACTGCCGGATTAGCTAAGCCGACATCTTCGTACGCCATCACAAGCAGGCGACGACACACGGCAATTAAATCTCCGCTTTCAAGTAAATGCGCTAAGTAATAAAGTGCAGCATTGACGTCAGAGCCGCGTACGGATTTTTGCAGGGCGGATAAAAGATTGTAAAAATTTGACCCACCTTTATCGCCAAATACACCAATGCGTTTGGCTAATGCATCAATGGCGTTGTCGTTTAGTATCGTCACATCATCAATTTCGTCGGATGCATAGTAAACAGACTCCAGTAATGTGAGTGCTTTTCGCGCATCTCCATTTGCGGCGTTGGCAATTCGTTCGAGCTGTTCGTCCGTCGCCTGGATCGCGAGTTTGCCTAGGCCACGTATTTCATCGGTTAAAGCTTTTTTTAAGAGCTGTAAGACATCTGTTTCTGTTAAGCGCTCAAGCTGTAAAATTTCCCCGCAGCGTGAACGAATCGCGGGATTGACATCATGGAAAGGATTTTCGGTTGTCGCCCCAATCAGTATGATCGACCCGTTCTCTACATGTGGTAATAGCGTATCTTGTTGGAGTTTGTTAAAGCGGTGGATTTCGTCTAAAAACAAAATCACCTTGCCGCTCATGCGTGCATCCATTACCACTTGCTCAATATCCTTTTTACCAGCGTGTGTGGCGTTCAGTGCAAAAAACGGCAGCTTCGAACTGCCAGCAATTGCATTGGCAATCGATGTTTTGCCGACACCTGGTGGACCGTATAAAAGCATCGAAGGCACATGTCCTTTTGTAATCATTTTGTAAAGTGGGGTATCGGAACCAAGAATATGCTTTTGCCCGACAATTTCATCTATTTGTTTCGGTCGCATTTTGTATGCGAGCGGTTCGTTTTGCATGGATATCACTCCTTTATTTATAAAAGTATAAATTTTGCCGTTATTACAGTGTCTAGGCATTCGCGCCAGCTGCTCGAGGCGTTTCGAAAGGCTCTACGCGTGGCAAGCACGCTAGGATCCTTCCTCCAACGCTTGAGGCTCACACGATGTGAGTCATGTCGGTCATGCCACATGGATGTGGCGTTTTGACCGACGCGCAGTTTAAAGGGCGCTTTAGCGCTTTTCTTATAATGATAAAGTATTTCCGAGTGGAATAACAGGAGTTGTGCTATAATAAAGCTATTAATGGACTAGAAAATAGAGGTGTAACTTATGAAAATATCAACTAAAGGACGTTACGGTCTGACGATTATGATTGAATTAGCTAAGCACTACGGTGAAGGGCCAATTCCATTACGCCAAATCGCAGCGGAAAAAGAGTTATCAGAAGCATATTTAGAGCAGCTTGTTTCACCACTTCGTAACGCAGGACTTGTAAAGAGTGTGCGTGGTGCTTATGGTGGTTATATGTTGGCATCAAAACCAGCGGAAATTTCTGCGGCTGACGTGATTCGTGTGTTAGAAGGACCGATTCAGCCAGTAGAAGGAATCGAAAACGAAGAAGCACCTCAGCGTGAATTATGGATGCGTATTCGTGATGCGGTGAAAAATGTATTAGATACAACATCAATTGAAGACTTAGCGAAATATACAAGCAATGAAGTAACAGACGGCTACATGTTCTACATTTAGTCGGTATTTAAAGGAGTTAACCACGTTGGAAAACACAATTTATCTTGATCATGCCGCAACATCTCCTGTTGCACCAGAAGTCATTGAAGTTATGGCACGTGCGATGGCAGATGAAAGCGGTAACGCATCAAGCATTCATACAGTAGGGCGTCAGGCGCGTAAAGCATTAGACGAGGCGCGCGCAGCTTTAGCGAAAAAAATCAACGCGAAATCAACAGAAATTATTTTCACAAGCGGTGGGACAGAAGCCGATAATACCGCGATTTTTGGTACAGCGTATGCACGACAAAAAGAAGGCAAGCATATTATTACAACACAAATCGAACACCACGCCGTACTTCATGCATGTGAAAAATTACAGCGTGAAGGCTTTGACGTCACATATTTACCAGTAGATGAAACAGGGCGAGTAGCTGTTTCGGACGTAGCAAAAGCATTACGCGATGATACGATTTTAGTAACGATTATGTTTGGTAATAATGAGGTTGGGACGATTCAACCGATTGCACAAATCGGTGAATTGTTAAAAACGCACAACGCAACGTTCCATACCGATGCGGTGCAAGCGTTTGGCTTACAACAAATCGATGTGGAAGCAATGCACATTGATTTATTGAGCGTGTCTGCGCATAAAATTAACGGTCCTAAAGGCATCGGTTTTTTATATGCAAAAACAGGGGTCAAATTAGCGAACTTTATGTACGGTGGCTCTCAAGAGAAAAAACGTCGTGCCGGCACTGAAAACGTACCAGCAGCGATGGCGTTTGCAAAAGCAGCACAGCTAGCAGAACAAAAAGCTGAGGAACGTACAGCACAGTATAATGAATTTAAAATGCTATTAATTAATGAATTCCAACAAGCTGGTCTTGATTTCAAAATCAATGGTCATCAACAAGACGTATTAGCCCATGTATTGAACGTTACATTTGCTGGGACGGATGTGGAATCATTTTTAATTAATTTAGATATGGCAGGCGTGCTTGTCTCAAGTGGCTCGGCATGCACAGCCGGCTCGATTGATCCATCTCATGTATTAGTGGCAATGTTTGGTGAAAATGCGCCAGAACTTCGTAGTTCCATTCGCTTCAGTTTTGGGTTAGGATTAACGAATGAGCAAATTCGTGAAGCAGGCAAGCGTACAGCGGCTATTGTAAAGCGACTAACTCAGTAAGCATTAAGAAAAATTTAAATGAAAGACTTCGCGCCTTTTACGCGATTTGTCTAAGAAAAGGTGAATAGTAAATGGTAGAAACAAGAGATCCATCACAAATTCGAGTAGTCGTTGGGATGAGTGGTGGCGTAGACTCATCAGTAGCCGCATATTTATTAAAGCAGCAAGGCTACGATGTTATCGGGATTTTCATGAAAAACTGGGATGATACGGATGAAAACGGCGTATGTACAGCAACAGAAGATTACGAAGATGTAATCGCGGTATGTAACCAAATCGGCGTTCCGTACTATGCAGTAAACTTCGAAAAACAATATTGGGATAAAGTATTTACGTACTTCCTAGAAGAATACAAAGCAGGTCGTACACCAAACCCAGATGTCATGTGTAACAAAGAAATTAAATTCAAGGCGTTTTTAGAGCATGCGATGGCACTTGGCGCGGATTATTTAGCGACAGGTCACTATGCACGTGTTGATCGTGATGAAGACCGTGTACGCATGTTACGCGGCATCGATAACAATAAAGACCAAACGTATTTCTTAAATCAATTAACTGAACAGCAATTAGAAAAGGTGATGTTCCCAATCGGGCATTTACCAAAGCCAGAAGTGCGTAAAATCGCAGAAGAAGCGGGTCTAGCTACAGCGAAGAAAAAAGATTCAACGGGGATTTGTTTCATCGGTGAGCGTAACTTCAAAGAATTCCTAAGCCAGTACTTACCGGCACAACCGGGTAACATGGAAACATTTGAAGGCGAAGTAAAAGGCACGCACGACGGATTAATGTACTACACATTAGGTCAACGTCACGGCTTAGGTATCGGTGGCGACGGTGAACCTTGGTTTGTCATCGGGAAAGACTTAGCGCGTAACGTGTTAATCGTTGGCCAAGGCTTCCACCATGATGCACTGTATTCAGAAGCTTTATCAGCAGTGAAAATGAGTTTCACGAGTGAAGTGAAAACAGGCACATTTAACTGCACAGCGAAATTCCGTTACCGTCAAGAAGATTCACCTGTTACGGTAACAATGCGTGAAGACGGGACAGCGTATATTGAATTTGCTGAGCCAGTACGCGCGATTACACCAGGTCAAGCGGTTGTGTTATACGACGGCGAAGTATGCCTAGGTGGCGGTACGATTGACGAAGTATTTAAAAATAATGAAAAATTAACTTACGTAGGTTAACAAAGATAGACGTTCATGCAAATGAGCGTCTATCAATCTGTATAGAGGTGAAACTATGGACACAAATTATAATGAAATCGGCATTAAAGCCTTCCAAGAAAAACGCTACGAGGATGCTGCACAAGCATTCACACAGGCAATTGAAGCGAGTCCAGAAGAAGCAGTTGGCTATGTGAACTTTGGGACATTACTGGCAGCGATGAACGACATTGAACGTGCAGAGCGCTTCTTCCAAAAAGCCATCACAGTTGATGAAACAGCAGCTACAGCTTACTACGGCTTAGCGAACCTGTATTACGAAGCAGAGCGCTACACAGAAGCGGCGAAGCTTTATCAAAAATCAATTGATCATGGCATTCAAGGAGCAGATGCTTACTACATGTTAGCGAAATGCTTCGAGCGCGGTGAGCAGTACAAATTAGCCTTACCATACATGCAACGCGCGGCTGAACTTGCACCAAAAGATATTCAAATTCGTTTAGCGTACGGGATTTTATTATGTACGTTAGAAATGTTTGACTTTGCAAAGCCAGAGCTGGATTATGTGATTGAAGAGGATTGGAACAACGCGGATGCACACTATAACTTAGGTGTATTATATGCGGTTTCAACAACAGATACAGAAAAAGCAAAATACCACTTAAAGCAGGCCTATACATTACAGCCTGAATTTGATCAGGCAAAATATATTTACGATATGATTTGTCAGCGCGATAATTAAATCGTATATATCCCTAGTTCATCTTTATGATGACTGGGGATTTTTGGATTATATATTAACTGCCAATTTAAAATAGTTTGAAAAAATAATGCAAACAGTATACAATAAACGGTATAGAAAAGCGATGATGAAAGAGAGTAGTAAGGCATTGTTTTTTAGAGAGCTAACGGTTGGTGTAAGTTAGTAAACATGCATTATGAAGTGGACTTTCTAGCTGCGCGGAGGAAATGCCGTGCCGTAGCACTCACGTTACGAGTATTAAGTGGACTAATTTAGATTAGTCAATAAAGGTGGCACCACGGCTCTTTCGTCCTTTACGTACGAGAGGGCCTTTTTGTGTCCCTAAAAGCCTGAGATGAGGAGAGATGAGCATGACAGTAGAGACAAAAGATTATGTATTAAAGCAAATCAATGGCGATACATTAACGCCGATTGCGATTTATGAGGCTCTAGAAGCACAACAAAAAGTATTATTTGAATCGAATGCGAAATTTAAAGATAGTGGACGCTATTCATTTATCGCATTTAATCCGATTGGTGAATTAAAAGGCGACGGCAAGACAAGCACGTATCAGTTTCATGCAGAGGCGCAACAAACGGTACATAAGCCTGTATTAACGATGTTAAAGGAGCTCTTACCAATTCGTAAAGAGCCTTACCCATTTGCATTTTTTGGTGGCGCAATTGGCTATTTCGGTTATGAAACCGCTTTTCATTTTGAAAACATTGGTGAAGTTGTTGGCGATGTGTATGACATGCCAGATGTGCATGTATTTTTCTACGATAAATTCATCGTCATCGATCACTTACAGCAGCAAGTTTCGATTGTCGCGATTGATTTATTACAGCAAGGGCGCTCGGAACAAGAGATGCTAGCAGCTGTCGAAAAAATCGAAACACAAATCACACAAAATGTGGTACGTCAGGAAGTAGCAGTTGGGGATGTGCATTTCGCACCAACAATTGAGAAAGAGCGTTTTATTGAAATGGTCGAAACAGCAAAAGAACATATTCGCCGCGGCGATATTTTCCAAGTCGTGTTATCGCAAACATTTGAAGCCAAGTTTAATGAAAATCCGTTTGCCTTGTATCGCAAGCTACGTACAACAAATCCTTCACCGTATATGTTTTATATGGACTTTGGACCGTATACGATATTAGGGACATCACCTGAAAGCTTAGTGAAGGTGCAAAATGGTGTTGTGACAACGAATCCGATTGCTGGAACAAAACCGCGTGGGAAAACGCCGCAAGAAGATGAAGCCATTGCACAAATGCTGTTGCAGGATGCGAAGGAAATTGCGGAACATAAAATGCTCATCGACCTTGGACGCAATGATGTTGGCCGTGTTTCAAAAATTGGGACGGTTGAAGTGACAAAATATATGAAAATCGAAAAATATAAGTATGTCATGCACATCGTATCGGAAGTCATTGGACAATTACGTGACGAAGCCCATTTAGTTGATGTATTAGCATCAAGTCTTCCAGCAGGTACGGTATCAGGGGCACCGAAAATTCGTGCTATGCAAATCATTAATACACTTGAACAACGAAAGCGCGGTATTTACGCTGGGGCAATTGGCTATTTATCGGTGTCGGGCAATATGGATTTAGCGCTGGCGATTCGTACGATGATTGTGAAAGACGGTAAAGCTTACGTGCAAGCAGGCGCAGGTATTGTGTATGATTCCGTGCCAGAGTCAGAATATGAAGAAACATTAAATAAGGCAAAGGCATTATTGGAGGTGCGCAAATGATTTTACTTATCGATAACTACGATTCATTCACATATAATTTGTATCATCAACTTGCTAAAGTGTATGAGGACATAAAAGTGGTGCGCAATGATGCGCTAACGGTTGAAGAAATTCGCGCGCTCAATCCAAAAGCGATTGTCATTTCACCAGGACCAGGCGAACCAAAAGAGGCGGGCATTGTCATTGACATGATTCAATCATTGTATAAAGAATTCCCGATTTTAGGGATTTGCTTAGGTCATCAAGCAATCGGTGAAGCCTTCGGGGCAACGGTAAGTCGTGCAAAAAATATCATGCACGGCAAAATCAGTAAGCTCGAGTATGCGCAGCAAGGACTATTTGCAACGTTCAATGAGGAGATTGAAGTAATGCGTTATCACTCATTAATTATTGAATCCCGTACATTATCTGCTGAATTTGATGTCGTGGCAACGAGTATGGATGACGGGGAAATCATGGCGATTCAGCATAAAACTTACCCACTTTACGGCTTACAGTTCCATCCTGAATCAATCGGCACAGAAACCGGTGACCAAATGATTCAAACATTTTTAAAGCAAGTTGAGGTACATGCATGATTCCAAAAGATAAATTTGATCTTGAGGCAGTTGAGCATTTAAAGAGTCTACCAGCAAGTGAAGTTGTGCCACTATTATCAGAGCTCATGACGTGGATGCAAGATATGAACTGGCCGGTCGCAAAGCCAGTTGTAGAGCTCTTATTAACCTATCCGAACGAAATTACACCGCTTATAGAGGATGTGCTAGCGGGTAATGAGGACATGTGGGTGTATTGGTGCTTGGAGGAACTGATTCCGAAATTACCCTTTTACTCGAAGCTTGTATTAGCGGAAAGGGTCGAACAAATTGCTTCTGGTGCGCGGGGCTTTCATGAAGATGTCGTGGAACTTGCACAACAAGCATTACTAAGTTTTGAGCCTTAACTGATTACGCCTAATGAAATTCATTAGGCGTAATATTTTTTTGCGAAATTTTGCGTCCATATTGAAATGTACTCCGTCTATACGGTTGAAGGGAGGTAGCGAAATGGACATTGAACAATTGATTGATACATATAGCGATTATTTATATCGCATTGCGTTTATTTATACGAAGGATCGTCTTGCAGCAGAAGAAGTGGTACAGGATGTTTTTTTGAAATATTATCATAGCGCCGAGCAATTTAAAGGAGAAGCATCTTTAAAAACGTATTTAGTGAAAATGACGATGAATCGCAGCTATGATTATTTACGGAGCTGGAAAAATAAGAAGCATACAGTGCTCGAGTTCTTTCAAGGCGCAACGAAAGGAACCGAGCAGCTTTATGTAGAGCAGGAGCTACGCGCGGAAATTACCGCCGCAGTGTTAACGTTGCCCGTGAAGGACCGCGAAGTCTTGCTACTCTATTATTATGAAGAAATGACCGTGTTTGAAATTGCAGAAGTGCTAGAAATAGCGGTGTCCACAGTAAAGTCGCGCTTGCAACGAGCACGTACAAAGTTAAAGCCAAAGCTACAAATGGAGGTGATGGTGGATGAATAAATGGAAGCAGGAATTACAAGAGCTAAAATTGACACCGGAGCAAAAGCAAAATCTAAAAAAACACGTACTCGAGCAGCAAAGCATGTCACCGAAAAAAGGATTTCATTGGCCCGTCATCATTGCACCTACTTTTGTATTGTTACTAGCATTTTGTGTATTGTTATTCGTAACAGATTCACCAAATGGCACGATGCATCAAGCATCACAGCCACCAAATGATCGAATAGAAACGGATCATTCCAATTATTTTAAACTCCATATGCGTCTAAGTTTAGCCGTTAGCGTAGGAATTCTTGTAAATGGCTTTATGGCCATTTTAATTGTGATGAAAACAAAGCGTTGGCAGCAGCCGTTTATTCAAAAGCTACGTAATATTTTTTATAAAGGACGTTATATGCTCGCGTTTTTGGCACCTTTTTTGCTATATAGTTTTGCGGTTATTTCCTTTGAGGTTATTGCATCGGAGCAGGCAAAAATTAGCGTGGTTTACTTATTGGTCATTCTTTTCGTATTTTTATGTATGTTATTTGCTGCACGCAATATTGTAAAAACGGTGTGTTGTCCGCACTGTCAGCATGAACTTTCAGCTAAGGAAAAACGCAAGCTCATTATGCAATTTAAACTAGATCGTAGCTGTCGCGAGTGTGGTGGCAAGCTATTTTATACAAAGCGTACACGTCAAGCATCGGGTATTAGTTCAGGTGTGATGAGTGCATTGATTATTTTACCATCCGGGTCTAACAAAATATAACGGGGTATATA
>SMEP01000245.1_pt1 | contig 11580 bp, 14 predicted proteins | sample 2456231 | NCBI WGS metagenome assembly SMEP01 (sample SAMN10132595, study PRJNA489261) | soil metagenome | isolation source: day1 control-silty clay loam soil ammended with raw manure from dairy cow... | place: USA | collected 2015-05-15
GCCAAGGAGAGCCCGATGCCTCATAGCCAAAACCCCGGCTTCCCCCGCACTCGCCGCCGCAACCCTTTCGATGGCCAGGGATGCTACGCACCAAATAGCAGCACCCCGCCCTGGGGCTGGTTCCCTACCTTCGCAATCGCAATACCTGCAGTTATCACGGTAGGCGGGCTTATCGCATTCGGCCCTTCCCTGGTGACTTATCTAGTTGGAGCATGACATGACCGAATCCACAGAACTGATTGAACTGCCTGCCCAAGAGACGGCATTAGCAACATTTACCACGCCCGGAGGCTTGGACAGCTACGTCAAGCAGGTACGCGAGAAGGTATGCGGCACCGTGTACGACATGAGCAAACGCAAAGACCGCGAAGCCTGCGCCGCCGACGCTTACAAGGTAACGCGCACGAAAACGGCTGTAGAAAAGATGGGTGCAGCGCTATCTGCTGAGTACAAAGAAGTGCCGAAGAAAATCGACGCCCAGCGCCGGGACTGGAACACAAAGATGGACGCTTTGCGCGACGAAGTGCGCAAACCTCTAACCGACTGGGAAGAGGCAGAGGCCAGCCGGGTAGCTCTCCATCGCGCCGATCTGGACGGCATGGCTGACCAAGCTCGGGAAGTGGGTGGGCTTGATGTTGAAACCCTCCGCCAGCGCATTGCAACGGTTGAATCTGCGGCAATTGGCGAGTCCTGGGAAGAGTTTGAGGCCGAGGCTCACCGAGTCAAAGCCAAGGCGCTGGAAATTCTGAACACAGCCCTGGCGGAACGCCAGAAGCACGAAGCCGAGCAGGCAGAACTGGCCGACCTACGCCGCAAGAAGGCCGAGCAGGAGCAGAAAGACCGCGAGGCGGAGATTGCCCGGCAAGCTGCCGAAAAGGCCCGCGCCGATGCGGAAGCCAAAGCCCAAGCTGAGCGCGATGCAGCCGCCAAGCGTGAGGCGGACGCGAAAGCCGCCCAGGTCAAGGCCGAACAGGACGCCAAGGACGCCGCCGAACGCCAGCGCCGCGCCGAAGAACAGGCCGAAGCTGAACGTCTTGCATCGGTCGAGCGGGCCAAGCAAGCCGCTGAGGCTGCCCGTCAGGCCGAAATCAAACGCCAAGCCGACGAAAAGGCAGCCGAAGAGGCCGAGCAGCGCCGCCGCGAAGAGGACAAAGCGCATAAAGCCAGCATTAACAACGCCGCCCTGGCTGCATTCATTGAGAACGGCTTACCCGACGAGTGCGCCAAGCAGGCCGTCATTCTAATCGCCAAGGGCCTGATCCCAGCTATCCGAATCCAATATTGAGGACACCATGAGCAATCAAATCACGACCGTTGAGGAACTGGTCTACAGCATCAAGCCCACGTTTGACACTGTCCTGATTGATCGCGGGATTGTTTTTGAGCGTGAAGCTGAGTTTGCAATCCAGGCAATTCTGGCAAGCAAGTACGCCACCGAAATGGCAATGCAGAATCGGCAGAGCGTAATCGATGCTGTGACAAACATTGCAGCCATCGGCATCAGCCTAAACCCAGCCAAGAAACAGGCCTATCTGGTGCCGCGCAAAGGTGGCATCTGCCTGTCCATCGGATACATGGGTCTGCTTGATATGGCAATGGATTCCGGCTCTATTAAATGGGGCCAGGCAAGGCTGGTGTACGAAGCCGATACATTCCGGCTGAATGGACTTGACCGCCAGCCCACACACGAATTTGACCCGTTCAATAAGGATCGCGGTGAGGTTGTCGGCGTGTACGTATCAGTTAAAACGGCAGATGGGGACTATTTAACTGAAGCCATGTCTGGTGATGAGATCAATGCCATCCGCGACCGATCGGACGCTTGGCAAGCCTACATCACCAAGAAACGTTCCTGCCCCTGGGTAACAGACTGGGGGGAAATGGCGAAGAAAACAGCCGTTCACCGCGCCTACAAATACTGGCCTAAGACTGAGCGCCTGGAAAACGCCATCCATTACCTGAATACGGATGGCGGCGAAGGCATTCAAACAAGCAGCCAGCCTGCACACGACCCTGAGCTCGCGCAAGACTGGGCAGCCAAGGCTACTGCCTGCCTATCCACCAGCGCATTAACCGAAGTTTGGAAAACAGGGCTTGCCGCTATCAAGGCCGCTGGCGACATGACGGCGTACCAAGTCTTTAAGGCTGCCGTTGAGAAGCGAGGGACAGAACTGAAAGCCATCGAATCTAAAACCTTGGAGGCCGAACCGGCATGACACACATCGTCATTAATTGCGAACAAGGTAGCCTGGAATGGCACCGAGCCCGCGCAGGCGTCATTACCGCCAGCATGTTTTCAACTATCCGGGGAAAGGTTAACTGCCTGGATGATAAGCAGTCTGCTTATGTCCAAGCCATCTTGGCTGGCAAGAGCGAGGCCAGCGCACGGGAGATTGCTGGGTACAAGGCTGCCCCACGAGCCGAGGGCATTCGCAAGGCGCTGGATGGTGAGCCTGTCGGCGACTGGTCGGACACAGCCAAAAACTATGCATTCCGGCTGGCCGTGGAGCGGATCAGCGGAGAGCCGCTAGATGAAGGGTTCCAGACTTGGAGCATGAAACGAGGCCACGAGCTCGAACCGATGGCGCGCATGGAGCACGAGCTGCAGTCCGGGCTGGTCGTACAGAGGGCAGGTTTCGTCGTTACCGATGATGGTGCATTTGGTGCTAGCGCCGATGGGTTGATCGAAGAAGATGAAGGCAGCGAATACAAGTGTTTCATCGACCCAGAAAAGCTGCGCGCCTTTTGGGTAGACAACGACCCAAGTAGCGTTATGGAACAGGCCCAAGGCTGTATGTGGCTGACTGGGCGCAAACGCTGGCACATAGGCCTGTACTGCCCTGCCCTTGAGCCAGCCAAGAAACAATTATGGTGGCGCGTGTTTGAGCGGGATGACGACCACATCGAAAAGATGGAGCGTGATCTGCTGGACTTCAAGTCAATCGTGGACGGCTACGAGGAATTGCTGCGTAAGGAGGCAGCGTAACCATGGCATCAGTCAATAAAGTCATTTTGGTGGGCAATCTTGGCCGCGACCCAGAAGTACGCTACAGCGCAGAAGGCTCGGCCATCTGCAATATTTCCATTGCCACGACCTCGCAGTGGAAGGACCGTACCTCTGGCGAAAAACGCGAGGAAACGGAATGGCACCGTGTGGTGTTCTATAACCGTCTGGCTGAAATCGCGGGTGAATATCTGCGCAAAGGCCGTCCCGTCTACGTGGAAGGCCGTTTGCGTACCCGTAAGTGGACCGGTCAAGACGGACAGGAACGCTTCACCACCGAGATCATTGCTGAACAGATGCAAATGCTGGGTGGCCGTGAAGGTGGCGAAGATTACGGCGCCTCCTCACAACCTGAGCGTCCACAACATCAAGGACAGCAGCGCAACAACTACGCCGACGCCACCGGGCGCGGGCAGCAGCAAAGACAAGCGCCGCCACCCTCGTCCGGAAATCTAGCCGATATGGACGATGACATTCCATTCGCCCCACTGCTAGCGCGCAACGCTTACTGCATTTAAAGGAATACACCCATGTGGTTTAAAAACCTGCGTATTTATCGTCTGGATACGGCGTTTTCCATGTCCGCTCAACAACTGGCCGAAATGTTGGCCAAGCATCAATTCGCCCCTGGCGGCAGCCAAGAACCCTTAAGCCTGGGCTGGGTGCCGCCGCGTGAAGGTGGTGGGCTGGTCCATGAAGTGAACGGCCAGTATCTGATCTGCATGCGTGCTGAAAAGAAGCTGCTGCCGAGCGCTGTGGTCAACCAGGCAGCACGCGAGAAGGCCCGCGAAATTGAAGAGCAGCAAGGCTACAAACCCGGCCGCAAGCAGATGAAGGAAATCAAAGAGCAGATCATCATTGATTTGATGCCCCGCTCTCACGCTGTGCAGCGCGACACCATGGTGTGGATCGACATACGAAACCACTGGTTTGTGATTGATGCCGCTGCCGTAGCAAAGAGTGATGAGGTCTTGGGCCTGCTGGCCAAGAGCGTGGAGCCCTTCCCTGTGCAGCCGCTGTATACCGAATGGTCACCCGCTGGAGCTATGACGGCCTGGCTGGCAGATGGTGACGCTCCCGCTAACTTCACCATTGACCAAGATGCAGAGCTGCGCTCCACCGGCGATAGCGGTGCTGCCGTGCGCTACGTGAAGCAAAGCGCCGACATTGACGAAGTGCGCAAGCACGTTGAAGCCGGCAAGCAATGCACCCGTTTGGCCATGACCTGGGCGGATCGCATCAGCTTTGTGCTGACCGATGCACTGGACGTCAAACGCGTGGCCCCACTGGACATCCTGACTGAAAAACAAGACGTGACAGCCGTCAACGATGACGAAATCTTTGATGCCGACATGACCTTGATGACCTCCGAACTATCCGGCTTATTGAGTGATCTGGTTAACGTTTTGGCTGGAGAGAATAGCCAATAGGTCAGGGCTATGTAGATCGTCTCGAATTTCCTTCGCCTCATCAATCAACCGCTGCATTCCACTCAAGCAGATTTCTGAGTATTCAGGCAAAAAATTTTGATGATTTAAATGAACTTGGTGGATTTTGTCGCTGAAATCCAGAGCCAATTTCGAGAGCACAGGCTGATACTTTACAAAAGCAATTTTTTCCACCATTTCTCGTAACTGATCTAGACGCTCAGGGCGAAATGGTAAGCCTGCACTGGATCCGCCACACTCCCTGTTCTCAGACGCTCGAATCATCTCTTTAATAGCCAGGTCTGACAAGCTTCTTAATTGCTCAATCATTTCGCCACGAATACTTTGCTCACGCATCCGTATTCGCTTGCTCTCAAAGGCACGTTCTCTATGAAAAATATATCCAGTCATCAATATTGCGCCGATTGATCCAACAGCTTGTACCCAAGCGGCGACATGACCCGCCTCCTTGATTGGGTTCACAAACAAGGATGTCACAACCGCAGAAATGAAAATAGACACTAACAATATTTTTACGAAAAAACGCCAGTCCAATTGTTGCTCCCACATTCAAAAGGTTTCAGCACTTCTGCCCGCAAGGATCATAGCCGAACCTCTGTGGCTAAAACATAGGATGCCTCCCCTATGAAGCATCACGACTACAGCAACACCCCATAACCCCGCTTGATTTACTCAACCGGGGTTTTTCTTTTCTAGGATCAACCCATGACCACCAAGCAGTTTTTGTTGCCCATAGCCTCGGAGATCACGGTCGATCTTTTCGCAGGCGGTGGTGGCGCGTCTACCGGGCTGGAGCAAGCCCTGGGACGGCACGTTGATATTGCCGTCAACCACGATCCAGAGGCCATTGCCCTACACACCATCAACCATCCTCAGACCGAGCACTATGTCAGCGATGTGTTTGAGATCAATCCACATGTTGCTACACGCGGTCGGCCTGTCGGCCTGCTGTGGGCCAGCCCTGACTGCAAGCATTTCAGCAAGGCCAAGGGCGGCAAGCCGGTTTCCAAACGCATCCGTGGCCTTGCCTGGGTCGTCGTCAAATGGGCCAAGGCGGTCCGCCCCCGCGTGATCATCCTTGAGAACGTAGAAGAGTTTCAAACCTGGGGGCCACTGACTGATGACGGTATGCCCTGCCCTGAGCGCAAGGGCCAGACGTTCCATCTCTGGAAAGAGCAGCTTCGTGCCCTTGGGTACCGCCTAGAATACAAGGAGCTGCGGGCCTGCGACTACGGCGCTCCCACCATCCGCAAGCGCTTCTTTATGGTTGCTCGGTGTGATGGCCTGCCCATCGTATGGCCGCAGCAGACGCACTTTGCCAAACCAGCCAAGGGCCAGCTGGCCTGGCGCCCAGCATCGGACATCATCGACTGGTCCATCCCATGCCCAAGTATCTTTCTCACAAAAGAGGAAGGGCGAGTTCTAGGAGTTAAGCGCCCCCTGGCTGAAGCAACATGCCGACGCATTGCAAAGGGTGTGATGAGGTATGTGGTGGAATCGGCCAACCCGTTTATCGTCAGCATTGCCAACTGGTCTGGCGAGAGCATGCGCTCCACCGAAGATCCTCTCTCGACTGTGACTGCCAACCCAAAGGGCGGTCATCATGCTGTGGTCGTACCCACCCTGATCCAAACCGGTTACGGGGAACGGCCAGGACAAGCACCGCGTGTTCCAGGCCTGGATAAGCCGCTTGGCACTATCGTCGCGTCGCAGAAACATGCTGTTGTGGCTGCGTTTCTGGCAAAGCATTACACCGGCGTAGTGGGCAGCGACCTGCAAGACCCTATTGGCACAGTCACTAGCGTTGATCACCACAGCCTGATCACGGCCAACCTGATTCACATGGGGCACGGCGAAGGCAAAGCAGGCGGTAAACGTTTCAGCCACGGTATCCGCGATGTTGAGCAACCACTAAATACCGTAACGGCCTCTGGCTGCCCAGCAGGTCTGGTGACAAGCCATCTGGTGAAGCTGCGCAACAACCAATTCGGCCAGAGCCTGGAAGATCCCATGCCGACACTGACAGCCGGCGGTGGCCATGTGGGCGAAGTACGCGCCTTCCTGCTCAAGTATTACGGCACAGACCAAGATCCGCAGATGGGTGAACCGCTGCACACCGTGACCACCAAAGACCGCTTCGGCCTCGTCACAGTGCATGGCATTGACTATCAGATCGTGGACATTGGTTTACGCATGCTCTCCCCGCGTGAGCTCTACCGCGCTCAGGGCTTCCCTGACTCGTACATCATCGACCGCAAACCTGACGGCAGCCCGCTCACCAAAACGGCTCAGGTTCGCATGTGCGGTAACAGCGTCTGCCCGCCCTTGGCGCATGCCCTTGTGCAGGCCAACTACTCCGATCAGCAGATCTCCCCTCGGGAGAAAGTCGCATGATAACGAGGATTAATCTGGAAAAACAGCTAAGCGCTTACATCTCAAGCGGAGTCATCGTACTCATGCCAAATAAAATTTATAGATATCTGACTTAGCACGTGCAACATCTCGTCAATGTAGTCGTGCAGCAAATAATCTGATAAACCGTTCCCGTCCCACACCAGCCCTCCTTCAAGCCTATCTTGTATTTCTGCGTACAAGGTGGCGGCCCTACTAATGCAAAAAACCCAAGCTTCTCCATTTTGAAACTCATGAACTCTCTCTAATCGCAACGCTAGAGAGTCCACTTTAAGGCTTTCAAGGTTCCTCCTTACCGCTTTGCAATCGCTCTCTCTCCATGAGGAAGGAGTTTTCTTAACTTCTCTTAGCTTTGCTTGCAATTTACGAAGTGAGTTTGCAGCTCTATTCCCCCATTCGCTGAGAACGTGGACCTGAGTGTCGATATATTTTTGCTTTTCTTCGTTTGCTCTATTTATTTCCTTCCTGGATAAGCCGAGAGAAATAAATGCCGCATAAACGGCCCCAAAGGCTGCCCCCACCGTTCCTACAGCAGTCAAGAACGACAAAATAAAGTTAGTTTCGCTTGGGTATCTAGCCCCATTCCAACCGATAGCGATTCCAGCAATCAAGCCTATAGCTAAACCAACAAATAGGGTGGCAAGCATTTGCCACTCACAGGCACATTTTTCTTTCTGCATTCCCCTCTCCGTCCCATTAAGGCACCAAGTGTAACTCTTCGTGCGTTTCTTTCCGTGCCTGCACCGACGTGAGGCGTCTTCATAAAAGGACAGTCATGAACACCCACCCGCACAACCAGGCGCGGTCTACCTCGCAAGAAGCGTTCAACCTCGATCGAGCAGCACAGGTCTACGGAACACGCGCATTCATCCCGGTGACCTCGAAAGCCGCCCCCAATCCTAATTACCCGCAACTGAGGGAGAAGAAACGATGAGCACAGACACACAAAACAGCGCACCTGTGAGCGTGGAGCCGATTGTGACCCTGAACGGCGCTCAGTTGCTTCAAGCCCTCGATTTCATCGCCCCTGACCGCGACACCGACCCGACGCAGTTAGAGGGTGATGTGTCGATTTTGTATGGAGCTGGGCATGCGGGAAGTGGCTATTACTGCTACCTCACTGACTACCCAGACGAGGGCGCGATCATGCTGGACGCGGAAACTGCGGACGACCTTATAAGCTCGGACTCAGACCCAGCACTTACACAGCAGACGCTTGACGATGTGAAAGCAGGTATCCCAGCAAGGGATGCAGAGATTGCAGCGCTGCGTAAGGAGATTGAGGCTCTGCAGGTCGCCCAGGCTCAGCAACCTGTAAGCGGTGCTGATGGGGCTGGTTTAAAGGCGGTAGCCCATGAGCTAAAAATTCACCCTGAGCCATTCAAGGATCTGAGCAGCGGGGCTAAAACATCCGAGGTTCGCAATTGCGCGGATCGACAGTTCAACGTAGGGGATGTTGTGCGGCTGCGAGAGTATGAAGACGGGTTTTACACAGGGACTGAGCTGTACCGCACTATCACGCACATCCAACACGGCTATGGAATGCCGGAGGGTCTTTGTGTTCTTTCTTATGGTCAATATCAATTGCGTGACGCCGTGCAAATGATCGAACCATCCAGGGACGACGCGATGGAACGCGCGCTGTCGGAGCTGGTGGACAAGATCATGCCAGGACTGGATACCGGGGATCTGTTGGCTGACGCGGCCACGGCCAGCAAGGCACTGGATACTCAACCATCCGGGAATGCCGGAGAGTTGCCGCCATTGCCAAAAGGGACTTGCGCAACAGAAGTGGGTGGAAGCGAACACAATCCGGAGATCTATTTTGAAAGCGATATGCGGGAGTATGCCCGCGCCGCACTCGCCCAGCAGGACGCCGACAAGGTGGATGCGGAGCGATACAGATATCTGAAAGCACGTGGCAGCCCTAGTTACAACATCTACTCGCAGCCAGAGATATGCCTGCGAATCGAAAGCCAAGAGAATGCAAGAGTGGAATGGATGAAAGCGGTTGAAAGCAGAGCTGGCCTGGACGCCGCTATCGACGCAGCCCGTAAGGAGCAGGCATGAAGCTCTTGTGCCGCCTCTTAGGGCATAAGCCCGACCCATGGTTCCACCTCCCGAGCCACCCCGAAATAGGCTCACCGTACTACGACGGAGTGATCCGTGCACACCGGGATTTACGGGTCCAGTGCCAGCGATGCAACTCCATGTACACATTGGGTAAGGTGATCGACCCTCTCCTTTCTGGGCAGGCTGGGAAAGAATTTTACGACCAACGACGCAAGGAGCTGGCATGAAAGCCGGTCGTTTCTCAAACTCATGGCGTGGGAACGGCGTTTTCATATCGTTCTGGCGCGTGCTGATTGCTCTGCGCTGGAAGTGGCATCTTGATTACATCGAACCGCCAGGAAAGCCAGGGTATCGCCGCTTATACGTTGGGCCAGTGGAGCTTGAAATCAGACCATCCCGTAAGGAGCCAGGCCAGTGACCGAATCAATCACGGCCCTACTCGCCGTGACCGCTAAAAAATGGTACCTACCCGGCCGCGTGCCGGGTTTTTGATGGGGGATGCAATGCTATCCGTGACAGAGGCTGCAAAGCGCCTGGGAGTTTCGGCGCGCACCGTATACGATCTTGCCGCGCCTGCAGGGCCTATCCCCTGCCATCGAATCGGGCGCAGGATTGTTTTTTCAGATGTTGATTTAACGGAGTATCTACAGCAATGTCGATTTACAAAGATAAAGCACGAGGTTGCTACGTTTTTGAGTTCGACCGACAAATTGAAGGCCGAAGGGTCCGGGCTCGAAAGCTACTTCCGAAAACGTGGACGCGAACCCAAGCTGACACCTACGACCGCAAAGAGTCAGACCGTCTTTACGCCATTGCAACTAGTGTCGAGCAGCGCCAGTACCTCATCGAGGAAGCCGTCGCAATCTACCTGAAGGAGCGAGTACCGCATTTAAAGTCCGGGGAGAATATTATTGGCGAGCTGGCGCATATGTTCTGGGCCTACAAAGGTAAGCCAATGTCCGCTTTAGTAGAGGCCTGCAAAGAATACACTGCGAAGGCACGGAAGGAAGATGGCTCTAAGCTGGCAGCCGCTACTCTCCGAAACCGCATCCGGTACCTGACAAGCGCCTGCCGATACGCTTGGAGGAACCATGGCATGGCTGAGCATGATCCAGCTGACCGCGTGATGGCACCCACGGTGAAAAACGAGCGCAAATTCTTTATTGACCGGCAGAAGATGTTGAGTCTATGCCTGGCCTGCAGGCATCGGCCCACACGAGCAGCAATACGTATAGCGTTCTACAGCGGGATGCGGATGTCGGAAATAAGAAAGGCTGAACGTATCGACGGCCTATTTGTTCTGCATGATACGAAGAACGGCGAGCCTCGCCACGTACCAATCCATCCTCGGATCCGCTGCTGTGCCAACATCGCCCTACCCGATCAGAGTCGTATATCCAAGCATTTCCGCGATGCCCGCAAGGCTGCCGGCATGGAATGGCTACGCTTCCACGACCTGCGGCACAGCGCCGCAAGTGAAATGATTAACGCTGGCGTTGACCTATATACTGTGGGTGCCGTTCTGGGTCATAAATCAGCTGTCAGCACCAAACGCTACGCACACCTTGCAACCTCATCAATTCGGGATGCCCTGGAGCAGATTGGACGAAAAAAAGTTGCATAAAATGGTGGGGGAAATATTGACGCACTGACGGCAAAACTCCGTATCTGGCGCGCTTCCCGCGAATGGGAAATCAAGCACGCATGCGGGTTTGCAGCTCCTGTGTAATCTGCGGCACTTACTCATAATCCGTTGGTGCCGTGTTCGACTCACGGGGGGGGCACCAGAATTCATGCGGGTTTCATTGAAATTTTGAATCTCGCGCAAAATACCAGTGGGGGAAATATTGACTCCCCGACAAATCGCCCGCCATAGAGCGGGCTTTTTTGCGTCCACTTGCCGCAACACCTGTCAAGCCATTCAGTGCTAAATTACTGTTTTTATATACAGCAATTTAATTATGGTCAGGCAAAACAAACCGGGCATGAGCGCCGAGCAGCTCAAAGACATACTAGCCAGGCGCGGGCAAGATCCCGAGGTACGCTTGTTGCTGCAGGAGATCTCATACATGCGCCGCATCCTGCGTGAGGCAGACCAGTTCTTGGTGATGATCGAGGATACGCCCTGGCATGACCAGAGAAAACAAAGGATGTATGAAGGCCTCGCGATTGCCGTGCGGCAGCATAAGGCTGTAAAAGAATGGCGTAAGCAACAAAAGATGGTAGCTGAGTTAACGCGAGTGCATCAAAACTGAGGTGCAATATGTGTGGACGAATTAGACAGGCCCGCGAACCGGTTGACTATATAGAGTCGTTGAACTGGAACCCTCACGATTTGGGCAAGCTGACAGACGGACTGAAATACAACGTGCCACCTGGCACCCAGCCTCTTGTCATGCACCAGCTCGGAGACGGCAGCAACCAGATTGATCGCTTATTCTGGGGCTACAAGCCTGAGTGGTACAAACGCTCGCCGGTGATCAATGCCCGCCTGGACACAATCTTGAAGAAATCACCCATGTGGCGGGCCCTACTCGGCAAGCGAGTACTTGTCCCGGCTGATGGATGGTTTGAGTGGACGGGAGAAACTGGCGACAAGCAACCATGGTTTATCCATGCCAAGGACGATGAGTCGATCTATAT
>SMEP01000250.1_pt1 | contig 11466 bp, 15 predicted proteins | sample 2456231 | NCBI WGS metagenome assembly SMEP01 (sample SAMN10132595, study PRJNA489261) | soil metagenome | isolation source: day1 control-silty clay loam soil ammended with raw manure from dairy cow... | place: USA | collected 2015-05-15
AATTGTCCGGCTTGGAAAAGTTCTTCCGTGACGTGCCAGCAGTGGTCCTGTTGTTTTTGTTCGGCGAGCAGCTGATTAAACACAAAACGTGCACAGCCAAATGTTTTATTAATGAGCATTTCCTGCGCTTTCGTTGGGAAAATACGAAATTTAAAGGCTTTATGCTTCATGAGATACCTTCTTTATACAGAATAGTAAGATATTTAAATTATAGTACATATGTTCGCTCGAAGGCAAGCATTTTGGCTACTGCCAACCGCCATTCATCACCCACTTACTCATTGGGCGATTCCCCTTCTCATTCCTTGAAGTGGGTGTCTTCTGACGGAAGAATGATAAAGCGGTTTAGAAAAACCACCGCGCAGCGAATAGAAGTTAGAATGCTGTAGTGTAATATATACTTCTTGTTCATTACTTTGGATATGCCCAATTTTTGGTGCATTTTCGGGAACTTGTTCTGCTTTTGTTGTACCAACTACACCATTTTTGGCGATGACCTGGTTATTCACAAATAATTTATAGCTACCATATTGAAATGGCACGTAAATGGCTAAATTTTCTTCATTTTTGACTTTAGGTAGTTTCACTTTCGCTATGTAAGTCCCGTACATTTCAATGGATGGATAGTGTTCATAATAGATGTGAGGAAATATAATTTTTTCTCCTGTACCGTACGCCTGTATAGCTTCTTTGGGCTCTAGTAATTGTTGTTCGAAAAATTCCCATTGGATAGATGGGTCTATTTCATCAATTGGCTGTCCATGTATAGCACCGAGAAACGTAAAGTTTTCTATTACCATCAAGATTACAAAAATACCAATGGCTATAGTAAATAATTTGAATGGATGAAGTTTCATATAAGACCTCTTGAATTCTAGATTAATTTAATTATATCGCATAAGTAAGCACGAAAATTAAAAATCCATAAATATATGAGTTTGTTATTATTTGGTTTTTAACTAAAAAAGTTAAAGTCCATCCTTTTAAATGGTCACATTATGTCTAATAGTAAATGTAAAATAAAGTGATAAATAGTAGCCTTGTGAGGTGGATATGGTGACGACAAAATTAACGAACCCACGTACAAAAATTTGTGCGATGTGCAGACATTGGAACGGTCCATTAGGTGGCCTGCAAGTAAAGCCAAAAGTAAATGCCCCGAATTTTTTCATGTTTAATCCGAGCGAAAAGCAAACATGCTACAAGCGCCATTTTGTACGCGAGGCATGGACCTCTTGTGGGGATTGGGAGCAGCGGTACTGAATTAATTTTTCAAACAAAAAGGGCAGCTGTGATTCCTAGCTGCCCTTTTGCATGAAATTCGATTTCCATCCAGTTTTTATGATCTAAATTGAATGGTGTCTGCACCTTTTACTTTTACGTACACAATACTTACTGACAGCACCCATCAACCCCGGTATGACAGACACCAGTTTCAGGAAGTGCGAGTTTGACATCGAGCGCGGCTTCTAAATCGCCGGCAAGGTAAGCGGCAATCGAGCGAACTTGTTCATAGCCTGTTGCCATTAAAAATGTAGGGGCGCGGCCGTAAGATTTTGCACCAACGATGTAAAAGTTTTGTTCGCGCTGGCGTAATTCTTTCTCACCATGCGCAGGCACTGTTCCACAGCTATGCAGGTTTGGATCGATAAGTGAGGCGATTTCTGGAACGGCCTCTGTTAATGGATCAATCTCGTAGCGTAGTTCTTGATGGAACGAAAAGTCTGGGCGGCTGCCTGTATTGACGATTAATTCATCAAAAGGACCGATTTTTTTATCAGCGCCTTTTAAGATGAGTCCGTGTTCCTTTTCTAAAATTGACTGAATCGAAAAGGGTGTTTCGACGTGAATTATTTTTTCTAAAATGATCGTTTTCATTTTTAAACCAAGCTCGCCGCGTGCAGCTAGTTCATCGCTCGTACCCCCACCTAAAGCATCTTCCACACGGTTTTTACGTAAAATCCATGTGATTTCAGTTTGTGGGTACGTTTCCTTTAAGGCTACTAATTGCAGCAATGAGTTAATGGCCGAGTGTCCGCCACCAACAACGGCCACGCGTTTATTCATGTAGCGCGCTTTTGATGCGGCGATATTTGGAATCATATAATCGATTTTTGCATGTGCCGCTTGTTCGCCAGGTAATAAGATGCCGTGGCTTGCAGCAGGGTTTGGGTGTCCCCATGTACCTGTTGCATCAATGATCGCGCGTGCTTTATACGTTTTAGCGGACTGCCCATTTTTCGTGAAAATTAAGAACGGCTGATTCGCGCGGTTTGTTGATTTCATTTTATCGGTGTTCAGCTTTGTGATGGCAATCACTTCTTCACCTGTTCGCAGCTGCTCTTGAAATAGCTTACTTAAAGGGAGTAAATAGTTTTCACGTAATGCTTGCCCAGTAGGAATGTCGTCTTTATTCGGCATTTTCCAATCTGTGCTTTCTAACAGCTTTTGTGCGGCAGCATCTACATTAAATTCCCACGGAGAAAATAGCTGAACATGCGCCCACGAGGCAACGTTTGCCGCGGCTTCACCTTTTTCTAAAATAATGAAGGGGATATTGTGCGTTTTTAAATGAGCAGCCGCTGCAAGTCCAATTGGGCCAGCACCAAGTATCGCAACAGGATAGCTTGGCTCACAGCAGCCGGTGCTAGGTGTGCAGCAAGTGTTATTTGTTAAAATTGGTAATTCCATTAGATATTCCTCATTTCTTTATTTGTTAATCGAAGAGCTTAATTGTGTTGTGCAAATTGGATAATGCGTGCTTCAATCGCATCACGCACCGTTTGGAACACCAGCCATTTTTCAGCGTCAGTTCCAGTTACCTTTGCCGGGTCATCAAAGCCCCAATGCTCACGGCGAACAGCGCTTGGTGTTGTCGGACATTTATCTGCCGCGTCTCCACATAATGTTACGACGAGTGTGGCGCTGTTTAAAATATCTTGGTCAATCATGTCTGATGTATGTGAGGTAATGTCGATACCTACCTCAGCCATTGCTTTTACCGCATTCGGATTCAGACCGTGCGCCTCGATGCCTGCACTTTTAATGTTCCAGTGTGGTAAATGCTTTTTCGCAAAGCCTTCCGCCATTTGTGAGCGGCAGGAATTGCCTGTGCATAAGAAATACAGTGTATTTGTTGTCATAATGAGTGTCTCCTAAAAAATTAATAATGTGATATAAAGTCCAGCTAACGTAACTAGTAAAATCGGTATCGTTAAGACAATACCTGTTTTGAAGTACGTGCCCCAAGAAATTTTGACGCCTTTTCCGGAAAGTACATAAAGCCAAACAAGTGTCGCGAGTGAACCAATCGGTGTAATTTTCGGCCCTAAATCAGAGCCGATTACATTTGCATAAATAAGCGCTTCACGTAGTGTGCCATCTGTCGAGGTTTCGGCAATCGCTAGGGCATTGACCATGACAGTTGGCATGTTGTTCATAACAGAAGATAAAAACGCAGCGATAAAGCCCATACCGACTGTTGCCACAAACAAGCCTTGCTGTGCTGTCCATTCGATGATGCTTGCTAGAACAGGCGTTAATCCGGCATTACCTAGCCCGTAGACAACGACATACATCCCGATCGAGAAGAACACGATGTTCCAAGGCGCGCCTTTTACAACGGCTGTTGTATCAACAACGGCGCTTTTACGTGCCAAGGCTAAAAAGAAAATCGCCACAAGGCCAGCCACAAGTGATACCGGCACACCGATAAATTCACTTGAGAAATAGCCAGCGACTAAAATGGCTAACACAACCCAAGACAGCTTAAATAATTTCATATCTTTAATCGCAAGACGCGGCTCTTTTAGCATCTTTTCGTCGTATTCACGTGGAATCGATTTGTTGAAGTAGATGAGTAGCACACCAATCGTGGCGATAAGTGAGAATAAGTTCGGCAATAGCATGCGCGAAGCATATTCGACAAAGCCGATATTAAAAAAGTCTGCTGACACGATATTCACTAAATTACTAACGATAAACGGTAAGCTCGTCGTATCGGCGATAAAGCCACTTGCCATAATGAATGGGAAAATCATTTTTTCGCTAAACTGTAAATTGCGCACCATCGCAAGGACAATCGGCGTTAAAATAAGTGCCGCGCCGTCATTTGCAAATAATGCCGCAACGATCGCACCTAATAAGCTAACGTAAACAAACATTTTAATCCCGCTACCTTTTGCCGCGCGTGCCATATGGAGTGCAGCCCATTCAAAAAGACCGATTTCATCTAAAACAAGTGAAATTAAAATAATCGCAATAAACGACAATGTGGCATTCCACGTAATACCGATCACGGTACCGACATCGTGAAAATCAACAATCCCTACTAATAGCGCGATAATAGCGCCTGCCATAGCAGACCAGCCAATATTCAGTCCCTTTGGCTGCCAAATAACAAAAATTAACGTAATGATAAAAATCGCACTTGCTAGAATGAACATGTCGTACCCTCACAGCGACAGGTATCATTTGCCGGAAGCTCTGCGATTACTGCCTGAACAACAGGTGATAGCTCCTCAGTTAGTCGATAGTATTTCCATGTGCCATCTTTTCTTTCTGTAATAATATTTGCTTCTTTTAACTTTTTTAATTGCTGACTAACCGCAGGCTGCGAAACGCCAAGAACCTCGACAAAATCACAAACACACACCTCGCCGTTTTTCATGCAAGATAACAGCGTAAGCCGATTTTTATCAGCTAGTGCCTTTAATTGTTTTTCTAATAACTCCAATATGTAGCCTCCTATTCCGTTCATAAGTATTTACTTATATAATTTATCACGTGATTAAATATAAGTAAATGCTTATTTATTGTATGTGTTTATTTGTAATGAGTGAATAAAGCGGAACGTTCAAAATGTATTGCTACATAATTCATGAGATGCGTAAAGGCTGTAATTTTAGTTGGAAAACAACTTTTCGCGAAAATTCAACAATGTGTTGAAAATTGTCGATTGCTCCAATAACGCGTTCATTATAAACTATAAATACAAATCAACAAGGTGTTCAATTTTAAAGGAGGAAACAAATGATGAGTAAAAAAGCAAAAGTGATGATGTCAATTGCAGGTGCAATTATTATAGCGATGATTAGTAAGGCGTTTCTATTAGATGAAGCAGTGAAAGGTTATTTAGTAACGTTCTTCTTTGTAGGGGCTGGGTTAGCGATGCTGCGTCTATTCATTAATGGAATGATCGGTAAAATGAAAGGTAAACATATCGGTGTCAAAATCGGATTCTTTGCTGCGTTATTGGGTGTTGGTGTACCATTCCAAAGCTGGTTCCGAACAGATGTGTTATTTGCAATGAGTAAAACATTCATCGTGCCAAGTGTGATTGTAATGGTTTCGAGTGTTGTATTGATGACTGTTGTCTATGGTGTTGTTTATCAAAAGGTCCGTGTTCCTTATTTAGAGGAAAAACATGCAGTTCAGAGCTAGTGCTAAAAAAACAGCTATTACGTCATTTTATAGACGGAGTAGCTGTTTTTTGTGTTTGCATCCGGTACCCATTATAATAAAACAACAGTAAAGGTTTAAAAGGAGATTGTTTCATGAATCCACGCTATAAAATTACACGTCTTGATCGAGAAGGGAATCCACTGTTAACGTTAGAGGAATGCCAAAGCTTCTTCGCAACACAGACTGATTTCCAGTACAATGATTCATTTGGTGTAAGTCAAGACGGTGTACATATGAAGATTAAAGGTCACTTTTTCATGTGGCAGCTTGAAAATGTACAAGTGCCGTTCCGCTTTTATGAAGGGGAGCTCTATGTAGCGATTTCGCATCCGGTGGTTTTAGAAAAAACAATCGACATTGCGCGTCGATTAGAAGCGAATTATATTGAAGGATAAGTGAAAAGAACGAGTGGGATTTCCGAATCATGTCGGAGCCACTCGTTTTTTTGTTGAGCATATTTCAGATGTGTGTAAGAAAGCGTATTAATCGCGTTCGAACTTCAAGATTTCCCCTGTAACGGCATGAATTTTCACATCATATTCTATTTTGCCATGCTTTAATTCCATTTCGTAATAGCGCACGCCATCGTCATGCTCAAGCTCGATGTCCGTAACTCTTCCTTTGCCGCTTAGTTGGGCTTTTGCAAGTTCAATTGCTTTTTCTTTTGTAATGAATTTCGTTGTTTTCGTTGTTTTTGGTTTTTTAATTGGCTCACGCTCGGTAATTGTTACGTTCCCTGTTACAGCATCGACTTCTAAATCGACTTCTTCTTTGGCGTTTTTAATTTCGATTTCATAGTGAGGTGTACGGTCGTCATAATCAAATTCAATGTCTACTACTTTGCCACTTACTTGTTTCAACGCAAGCTCCTGTGCTTTTGCTTTTGAAATATATTTCGCTTGCGGCGCAGCTTCTGTTACGTCAGCCTGCACAAACGAAAAGCCGGATAATGTAAAGACAGCTGCTGTTGTCAGTAAAAATTTCTTCATGGAACATCTCTCCTTAGTTGTAATATTTTTATAATACCTTTCTTAAATGAGTATTACATTAGAATATTATTAGAAAAACATTAGAAAGCGAAATGGAGGTTCACTGTAACGTGCCATTTCGAAAGAGCTTAAGCGCTAATTTATTGAAGCTATTTGATGTATAAAATGAAAATAATCCTTGGACATGTTGCATATGTTAGGTAGCAACAATAGTAGGGGATGTGATCGTTATTGAAAAGGCACTGATTCTAATCATTGCACTGCGACTGATTTCAGGGAGTATCGAGCTAACGGCGGCCGCGCTCATGTTTAAATTCAATGATTTAGAAAAAGCCTTTTATATCAATACGCTACTGGCCTTAGTCGGTCCCGTCATATTAATCACAACAACGGGCATTGCGTTACTTGGATTAGCCGAAAAAGTTTCGCTCATAAAAATCCTCTGCCTTTTTGGTGGCATTTTCCTCATTTTATTTAGCATGAAATTAGAATGATGAGACGTACAAAAGGACCAATTAGCCCTAACAGCTAGTCGGTCCTTATTTTCATGTCGCTTTATTTGCTTTTCCAATTTCATCGACATTAATGAACTTAAAAACAACGAACAACAGAATAATCCCCAACACACCTGCCGTAATATAGCTTATATTGAGATAATTTTTCACGACGAGTGACATAATAGGTGGACCGGCTGCAACGCCGATAAATCGGGCTGAGCTATAAAAAGAAGAAACAGTTCCTCGTAACTCTTTTTCGATGTTTTCTGTAATAATGGCATCAAGTGCAGGCAAGAGTGCGCCACTCGCGATTCCCACGATACTCGTAACGATTAACAGCAGGATCAACTTTTTGCTTGTAAATCCGACAAAGGCGATGCTGACAGACAGGGCAATCAAGGAAATAATGATAATTTTTTTCATCGTTGCGAGGTCACCTTTAATTTTTTTACCGGAAATAAAGGACGCAATACAAAGTAATAACAGTGGGATAGCTAGAACAAAACCTTTCTTAACGCCCTTTATATCATGCACTTTTTCAAGATTTTCGGATAAGAAAAATAACATAGCAAATAATATGAGCATGACAAGGATCCCATTAAGGAATACGGTATACAACCATTTTCCTTCTATCTTAAATACTTCCTTGGTGTTCGATAAAAACTTTTTAAACTTCACGGGCTTGTCCTTTTTTTTAGGAGCTTTAACAAAGAAAAATATAAGTGCAATCGAAATTAAACTGAGTGCTGAAATTGAAAAGAAGGGCAGGAACCATAATATTGCAGCAAATATAGAACCTAAAATCGGACTTAACACTTTGCCAAATGTGTTCGACGTTTCAACAATGCCTAATGTAGAACTGATTTTTTCATCATTACCCTGATAAAGATCACCGACAAGTGGTAAAACAATGGGCATCGCTCCTGCTGCGCCGATTCCCTGTATAATCCTACCAACAATAATCATTGTATAAGGGTCGTCCATTTTCCATGAAGCAAACCCAGCAATCAAACCGCCGATTAACGCTAAGATTAAACTCGGCAGTATCACCATTTTTCTACCAAAGCGATCTGATAAATAACCAGCGATTGGGATAAGAAAAATTGCTGCGACGGAGTAGCTTGTAATGATCATGCTCGACTGAAATGATGTGATCCCGACCTTGTCTTCTAACTTCGGGAGCACCGGAATCAGCATGGAATTTCCGAGTGTCATGATGAGCGGAATGGACGTGATACTTGCAATACACCAGACACTTACTTGATCCTTATTTTTCATTACCACACCTCAACTAGTCCTATTTTGAATACGGTTAGGATATCCACTGTTTGTCGTTTTATGCTTTTTGTTCAGTTGTATGATGAGGGCCAGTTAAAATAACACATTAAAGGCCTGTTTACCAAAGTAAATGCCAAAAGCAATCATTAAGATGGCTGAAATAAGGGACACGATTTTCAATAACTTGGTAGATAATAATTTACGCGCGACACTTGAGAAAAACGCCATTGTAAAATCTACTAAAACAATACCAACTAAAATGGCGATGCTTAGGATAATGATTTGATAACCTGAAAAAGATCCAGCCGTTTTTGCAAGGATAGAGCCATAAATGCCTAGCCAAAAAAGGATTGTCAGTGGATTGAGTAGGGACATTAAAAAGCCAGAGAGGATCGACTTTCGAAGGCGCGTTCTTTTACCAGTGTTTGAATCTAGTTCAATTTTATGTAGCGATAGTAAATTTTCTATACCAGTATATAAAAGAACAAAGCAGCCGAAAGACCAAAGTATCGTTTTTAATAATAAGGAATCAATAAACTGACCAACGCCAAAATACACGACGAACATATACACGATGTCGGTTGTTAAAGCACCGAGACTAAAAAACCAAGCATGAAAGAAACCATTTTTAAAGCCGGTATTTAAGAGAACGGTTTTAACAGGTCCAATCGTTGAAGCCATCGAGATGCCTAAAAAAACATAGGTGAATATGGAATTCATGAACAACCCTCCACTAATATTATGTCTCATTTTATTCGAACATGGTGACTTCTAGGACTAGTTGAAGGGGAAATGATTTTTCCATTTTGAATAATAGTTGAGGCTAAAAGAGGTTGTGATACGTAGTAATAGTAACCATTATATTTAAGGGGAGATACAGATGAAGTATTTAGGGGTTGGTTTGTTATTATCACTTCTTGGTAGCGTCGTAGCCATTGCTTTTTGGGATATTCATATGGTAGCAGATATAACAGGGATGATTGGTTTAACATTTCTAGTCATTTCAATGTTGATGTCAGGTGCATTTGTCAACGGAGACCGTGCACGTTTGAATGCAACGATAGAAACAAATGATGATAGAAAACAGCGTAATCAGGTGGTGACGGCTTCATTACTTATTGCATTGCCGAATTTTTTGGTGATGTTGGGGTTTTATTTTGGGTTGAGGTAGCGCAAATATGGCTACCTCATTTTTAAATTTATTATCTATAAGCACTGCCGCCGCCCCAAATAAAGCGGCCACCTGTATGTGCTGTTTGGTCATGCTCATAACGATCAACTAGCTGTAATTGACCAGGTTGCTCGTGGTGATGCCATGTGTATCCTTCTGGTGTCACATTGTGTGCAAGTAGCTGAACATCTGTCGTAGAAAGCCCAAGCTCATGTGCAAGTGCTGGGTTTTCATGAATCGCTGCGGCTAGCTGTAAATTGGCCTCTTTAAATTGGAGCGAATCCGACTGTAAATATTGATCTGTGCTTAGTTCCGCAGTAAAGCTACTTTCAAAAACAGGGAACACATCTGAAATGACGTTGCCATCATGCTCGACGACAGCTCGTTCAAAGGCAACACCTGTTTCAGGGTGCACATCGCCTTCAAGTGTCGCGTTCATTGCCTGAATACTTTCCGCCTGCACCGCGTCCGCACCGTCTAAAATATCAACGACACTGATTGCGAAGATGGACACAGCCGCTAATTGCGACAAGCGCCACGCTCCACTTTTCGCGCGGTCATAGTCTTTTGTAAAGAGCCCGGAAGCCGTTTCGTACGAGCTTGTTGCGCCCTCTTTTATAAAGCCACCAATTCCTTTAACGAGCGATTTTCCCGCGCCCTTTAGTTCATCGACACCGTCATCACGCGTATCTGAATCTTTTTGGAATTGTCCTTTTGCCGTTTTATATGCGCCTTCTGCAACTTGTCCTGTTAACGAAAGACTAGCCTCTGTTGCGCGCCCGGCTTTATCGGATGCCTCTTTAATCCACTCCGCTGGCTTATCGTAGCCGGTTTTTTCAACGCCTTTACTAATTAAATTTCCAGTAGTAGAAATTGCGCCGTTTAATAGTTGCCCTGACTTTTGTGACAATTTTTTAAGCATCGTATCGACCTGCCTTTTTAGTGTGTTATAGGAAATTATATAGGTAAATGGTTTCCGGATAAAGGGGGTGTTGTGAGGATTTTGAGTTACTGTACGTAAAAGAGGTAGAAAATATCGCTATGTGTTAACTAGTAATTGAAATCATTGTTAAAAAATAAACAAAGCTGACCGAAAACTATTTCTCGGTCAGCTTTGTTTGTGTGCTTAATTTGATGTTAAAAAATTAGGGTCCTTGTAAGCGGGATTTGGGTAGCTATAAAACCCTTGTCCTGTAGCAATCCCCATTTTCCCTTGATCAATCATTTCGTGCTTAATCTTGTCTGCCACAAATTGCGCGGCTGGATTTTGCTGTGCAAGCATGAGATGTAAATTGTACGGCGTTTCCATACCAACGATGTCTAAAATGGCAAATGGTCCACGCGGTGAGCCGGTTGACAGCATCCAGTTTTTATCGATTGTTTGTGGATCGGCCACGTCTTTTACCCATAGCTCAAGTGCTGAAGCTAAAAATGGGACTAAAAGCGAATTTAAAATATAGCCAGGCTGTTCTTTCTTTAAAACGAATGGAATCATGTTAATATTGCGTGCGAATTCAGTTACTTGCTCAATGTACTCTGGGTTCGTACCAGCGTGACCCATTACTTCCGCCGTGTTTTTCTCCCAAATCGAATTGGCGAAATGCAGCGCTAAAAACTTGTCAGGACGCCCTGTAAATTCTGCAAATTGGCTCGGTAATAGCGTAGAAGAATTGGTTAAGAATACGGTTTTTTCAGGTGCAACGGCCGCTAGCTGTGTATACAGCTCTTGTTTAATTTCTATTTTTTCAGGGACAGATTCGATCACAACATCCGCGTCTGCCACCGCTTGTGCTAGATCTGTCTCGTATGTAAAGTCTTCAAACGTCTTAGCCGCACGCGCATGGTCGTTGAAATAATCGCCGTAAACTTGCTGTAAGTTGCGTAAACGCACTTTTGTTTTTTCAATCGATGTCTCTGCTTTGCCGTAAATCGTTACATGACAGCCAAAAAAGGCAGATTGAAACGCAATTTGACTACCTAAAACACCGCTACCGATGATTGTTACATTTTTGAAATTCAATAAAAAAACTCCCTACTTGTTAAATATAGTTGTAATTTTTTGATAAAT
>SMEP01000456.1_pt1 | contig 11457 bp, 13 predicted proteins | sample 2456231 | NCBI WGS metagenome assembly SMEP01 (sample SAMN10132595, study PRJNA489261) | soil metagenome | isolation source: day1 control-silty clay loam soil ammended with raw manure from dairy cow... | place: USA | collected 2015-05-15
CTTTACATCACCAATGACCGCTTTACGCTCCGGGAAACGCTCCCCTAACTCACGGCCAACCATCATCGAAACAATCTCATCAAATGATGTCTCTTTAATCACGCGAACACCAACATATGTACCATCACGTAAAATTGTAATACGGTCACAAATCGCAAAAATTTCTTCCATACGGTGTGAAATGTAAACGAATGAAATCCCTTTTGCTTTCAGTTCATTAACCGTTACGAAAAGCGTCTCAATTTCACGGTCCGTTAGTGCGGCAGTTGGTTCATCCATGATAATGTACTTGGCATCTGATGCGATGGCTTTTGCGATTTCGATAATTTGCTGTTTCCCAACCGATAAATCGCCAGCACGTGTACGCGGATCTAAATCTAGTCCAAGCTTTGCAAGTAACGCCTTTGCTTCTTCATGCATTTCTTTTTTCTTTAAAATCCCAAACAGTGGATACGTTTTTTCTTTCCCTAAAAATAGGTTTTCCGTAACCGATAAGTCCGGTAAGATGTTTAATTCCTGATGAATAACCGCAATCCCTAAGTTTTCCGCTTCTTGAGGTGATTTAAAGTGCACTTCGTTGCCGTTCACTTTAATAACACCAGCATCACGCTGATGAATCCCCGTTAAAATTTTCATCATTGTTGATTTACCTGCACCATTTTCACCCATCAGTGCGTGAATTTCACCTGGCTTTAATTCAAACGACACATCGTTTAAGACGACGTTGCCACTAAATGCTTTTGAAATCCCTGACATTTCGATCATGTTTGTTCACCTACCTTTTTTCTTTAGAAGATTACGCCGCTTTGTAAAATGATGTTGGCGTATGGTGTTGTTTCACCTGTACGAATGATGACCTTCGCATCTTTCGTTAATGCTTTAAACTGTTCATGGCTAACGTAGCTCGCTTGTAATTTCGACGTTACGGCCTCATGAACGGCTGTATTGTTGTCTTGTATTTCTTGTGCTAAAATCGCGTGCTCGACCACTAAATCATCTAACACTACGTCTAAAATCGTTAAGAACGTTGGCTCGCCTAGCTTGTATGCTAAGTCGATGCATCGTACGCCATCTGGAATTGGCAATCCGCAATCCGCGATGACGATTTGATCGGTATGGCCAAGTTTGGCGAAAATGCCGGCTAATTCACGATTTAAAATCCCCTGCTTTTTCATGCTTGTTCCATCTCCTTCATGCGCATCTCTACTTGTTGTAATATTGGCATACCGCCCTGAGCACCAAATTGCTCTACTGAAAGTGAACCTGCGACATTCGCAAAGTGCACTGCCTCTTCAATAGAAGCACCTGCGATTATTTTGTGCGCAAATGCACCATTAAATGTATCGCCCGCGCCTGTTGTATCAACCGCTTTTGTAGTAAAACCTTTTACCTTTACGATTTTGTCGCCGTTATGATACATCGCACCGTTTTCGCCTAATGTCACGATTAATTTGTTTGGATATTTCGCTAAAGACTGTTCAACATCCTCATTAAAAATAAGTGCACATTCGGTTTCATTTGGTGTCATATACGCAATTTTGTCCATCCATTCCGGCTTAAAGTTACGTGCTGGTGCTGGATTTAGAAGTACAGGCACGTTGTGTTTTTTACAAAGTGCTAATGTATGCTCGACCGTTTCAACTGGAATTTCAAGTTGCATCACGACAAGCTTTGAGTTTTTAATAAGCGCTTCTTGTGCATCGACCATCGCTGGTGTCACATCAAAATTCGCACCTGGGACAACGATAATGCGGTTATCCTGCTCAAATAAGATGATGTTTGCGATTCCTGTATTCGTTTCAACCACGGCTACTGCGTCGGTATGTATGTTTTCCTGCTGTAACGTCGTTAAAAGTGTTGGACCAAAGCTGTCTTGACCTACCGCGCCAACCATTGTGACTTCACTGCCTAAGCGTGCCGCCGCAACAGCTTGATTTGCCCCTTTACCACCCGGGATCGTTTCAAAGCGTTCACCTAAAATCGTTTCTCCTTGCTTAGGGAATACAGATGTTTGGCAAACGATATCCATGTTAATGCTTCCTACTACTGTAATCATGTGTCATTACTCCTTTGTCGTTTCTCGGATGACTAATTTCGTTGCAATCATCTGATGTTCTTGTTGTAGTGTCTCGCCTTTAATTAATGTCACGAGCATATTAGCGGCAGTTTCACCGAGTGCGTAAATGTCTTGTGCTATCGTTGTTAAGCCTGGTGTCACAATTGCACCGAGCGCAATGCCGTCAAAGCCAATCACTTGCAAGTCATTCGGTATATCAATTTTCAGACTATTTGCGGCCTTCAACACCCCAAAGGCGATCATGTCACTGCTCGCGAATACTGCATCCACCGAGGAATGCTTTTGCAGGGCATCATAGGCAATCTTTTCAGCGGCATTAAAATCAAATGGGCTTTCGTAAATATGTGTTGTCATATTTGCTGTTCCCTTTTTAAAACCCGCTAAACGCTGCTGCACAGGCTCTAAATCATTTGGTCCGCTAATAAATAAAATTTCTTTCGCTTGTTTTTCTATTAAATATTGAACCGCCATTAAAGCGCCCATTTCGTTTTGTGACGTTACAGACGGTAAATCTGCATCGAGCACACGGTCAAGTAGCACCACGGGGACATTTAATGAACGGTATGTATCTTTTGGTAATTGGTTTGTCGCAATGATAAATCCTGCGATATATTTTTGCTGCAAGCTTTCGATATAGCGCAGCTCTTTTTCATGTTGTTCGTCTGAGTTACACAAAATGACGGTAAAGCCTTCTTTTAAGGCAACATCCTCGATTGCACGTGCAAGTTCTGGGAAGAATGGGTTTGTGATGTCTGGCACGATCAAGCCAATCGTTTGTAATTGCTTTTTCGATAACGAGCGTGCAATTTGATTTGGTCTATAGTCAAGCGTCTGCACGGCTTGTTCAATTGCTTGCTTTGCCTGTCCCCCAACATAACCACTGCTGTTTAAATATCTCGAAACAGTTGCGACCGATACATTGGCTAATTTCGCTACATCTTTAATTGTCGCCATGTTTATCTTCCTTCCGTTACATGTGTAACCGATTACATATTTTTGTAAAAAATAAATGCATCAAATATGCATCATTGTGTAACCGATTACACATAATATAATGCATATTTTTATCACTAGTCAATACATTTTTGATGTTTATTGCATTTTATTTGAGTCGATTAGTATGTCACATTCAGCCTATTACTATTCACCTCTTCATAGATGCTCGTTCAACAGGTTTTTCTGTGCTTCACGTAATCTTTTTGTCTAAAATGTGAACATTTTAATTGATTTTTATGGAAATGTTACATATACTAGAATTAAGATAACACAAAACAGAAAAAGGGAGTGTTTATCATGAGAGCAATTCCATTACAACAATCAGAATTACAACAACCAAAGAAATTGAGCGAGAAAGAGCGTAAAGGTTTAATAGTCATTACGCCAATTTTAATCGGAGCAACAGCTTACGGCGCTGGCATCAGTTATTGGATATTCGACCACATTGTACGACTTATGTTATAAAAAGGATCTGATTAAATTGAATTTATCAAAAACATAAAGAAACGTATTCGCGAAAATTACACGAATACGTTTCTTTTCATTTATTTTAGAATAACCCTACTGCGCTACCATCTTCAGCTACGTCCATACGAAGTGCTGCTGGTTGCTTTGGTAAACCTGGCATCGTCATAATGTCGCCAGTTAAGCATACTAAGAAGCCTGCACCAAGCTTTGGAAGGATTTCGCGAATTGTGACAACGAAATCTGTTGGGCGTCCAAGTAAACTTGGCTGATCTGATAATGAGTACTGCGTTTTTGCCATACAAATCGGCAAGTTGTCCCAGCCATTTTTCTCGATTGTTGCTAATTGTTTTTTCGCAGCGTCTGTTAATTGAACGCCTGCACCACCGTACACTTGTTGTACGATTTTCGTTAATTTTTGTTCCACTGTTTCTTCTAATTCATATAATTGGTGGAAGTCGTTTGGCTGCTCGATCACTTCTAGCACTTGTTTCGCCAGCTCGATGCCGCCTTTTCCGCCCTCTTCCCATACATTTGTACGCGCGATACGTACGTTATTTTCTTGTGCCCATGCTAATACGAACGCAAGCTCAGCTTCTGTATCTGTAATGAAGCGGTTTAATGCGATTACTGGCTCTAGGCCGAAGTTGCGAATGTTCGCCACGTGCTGCGCTAAATTCGTAATGCCCTCTTTTAATGCAGCTACGTTTTCAGCAACTAAATCCGTTTTCGCTACGCCGCCGTGCATTTTCAGTGCGCGAATCGTTGCAACAATTACTACTGCACTCGGTTTAAAGTTCGCTTCACGCGCTTTAATGTTTAAGAATTTTTCCGCCCCTAAGTCAGAACCAAATCCTGCTTCTGTCACGACGATGTCTGCTAGCTTACGCGCAGTTTGTGTTGCGATAATCGAGTTACAGCCATGTGCGATATTCGCGAAGGGACCGCCATGGATAATAGCCGGTGTTCCTTCAATTGTTTGCACTAAGTTTGGATTTAATGCTTCTTTTAAAATTAACGTTAACGCACCTTCCACTTGCAGGTCGCCAACCGTTACTGGCTCGCGGTCATATGTGTAACCGATTAAAATACGTTTTAAGCGTGCCTTTAAATCTTGAAGGCTTGTTGCTAAGCAGAAAATCGCCATAATTTCTGAGGCGACGGTAATATCAAAGCCGTCCTCACGTGGAACACCTTGCATTGGACCACCTAAGCCTACTGTTACATGACGTAGTGCACGGTCATTTAAGTCTAATACACGCTTCCAAATAATGCGACGTGGGTCGATATTTAGTGCATTGCCTTGGTGAATATGATTGTCGATTAATGCCGATAATGCGTTGTTTGCTGTTGTGATGGCATGGAAGTCACCGTTGAAGTGTAGGTTAATTTGCTCCATCGGTAATACCTGTGCGTACCCACCGCCTGTTGCGCCACCTTTCACACCCATAACTGGTCCTAGTGAAGGCTCACGTAGTGCTACTAACACGCTTTTTTCTAATTGATGGAGTGCATCTGCTAAACCAACTGTTACCGTTGATTTCCCTTCACCCGCTGGCGTTGGACTAATTGCTGTTACAAGCACAACTTTCGCATCTGCTTCGCCTGTTACTTTACTTGTGTCAATTTTTGCTTTAAAGCGACCATATTGCTCCACTGCATCTAGCGGAATACCCGCACGCGCTGCAATATCGACGATCGGTTGCATCGTTGCTGCATTGGCAATTTCAATATCTGTTAATGGTTTAGTCGTAGTTGTCATCATTTGCCCTACTTTCGTTCTTAGTCGCTTCTTATTATAATCTGTTTTCTCTGAATTGATAAACAAAATTCTTTCGTTAATTCGACAAATTATTGACATCAATCACACGAATAGTATATAGTTTATTCGTAATATTCTGTAATTTTATATTTTCTACTGAATTTTGACAGTATCGGAGGAGATGGCGGATGCACCAAGGAACTGTAAAATGGTTCGACAATGAAAAAGGGTATGGATTTATAGAATGTAACAACGGAGAAGATGTATTCGTACATTTCACTGGAATAAAAGAAGAGGGCTTCCGATCATTAGATGAAGGACAGGCCGTAGAATTTGATTTAGTCGATGGCATTCGTGGCGCACAAGCTGCGAATGTGATGAAAAAATAAATAAAGCTGTAAACGTGCGATTGCGCCGTTTACAGCTTCTTTTTTACTTTTCTACAATCGTAAAATCTTTGTTGCTGTTTTTATCGCTGAACGTTGCAAGGACATTTGTAATTTTTCCGATATAGTGTGAAGGCTCTTCATTGCCTTCTTCATAGACGAAAATATCGTAATCTGTACGATTTGATTTTTTCACAATTACATTGCCTGTTGTCGTTGTAAAACCTACGAATTGGTTATTGTTTAATGCTGTTAATGCTTCTTGCTTTGTTAAATTTGTCATGTGTAAACTCCTTTAAATATGTATTAACGTGTGGTCATTTCATAAATCGCGCCGTCATATTCGATCACCCGAGCAGCGTTGGCACCTGTTAGTACAAGCTTTTCAATGCCGTGGCCGTAATCGAGTATATAATCCCACACATAGCCGTCACCTGTTGGACATTGGAAAACGAGTGTTATGTTTGGCAATAGCACCTTCATGATGTCTACATTGTCGTTGACATTGGAAACTTTTTCAATAGTCACGCCACAAAGTACGGCTAATTTTTCAAGTGTCACAAAATTCGGCACGACAAAATGCAGCTCTGCCAATTGCAAATCACCTGTTGCATGCTTGGCAATCACCCCTTGTGTTTCTAATGCTTCACGACGCACATCATCCGCTTCATCCCATTGAATAAAGAAGGGACATGCGAATTTTGTTGTTGGCGTGCCTATATACAGGAGCTGCCAGCCCACAACTGAACCATCTTCACGCGTTCTCGAAAATGCAGTTGGCCCAGACACCTCAAAACCCGCCTCACGGAATTTTTCTGCGTCTTGTTCAATCGTTGTTGTACGCACCGCAAAGCGTGACAACCCTGACTTGTCCTGCGCGATACTTGCATGTAATGAATATTTTTCGCTCGCTGCTTGTTCAAATTTTGCTTCATCAAATATTCCGATACATTCGATATAGCTTAAATCGAAATAGCTTAATGCGTTATACGTGCCCCACATTTCGTGCTTACCACCCATTACCGCGTGAATGCCCTCATTTTGTAAGTATTCCACCGCTTGCTCTGGCTTTTTTACAACATGGACAACATGATCAAATAAATACATCCATTACACCTCCGATTCATCCCACGTTTTACAAACATTGACCCAAGTCGTTGTGCTCGCGTATTGTTCTAGCTCGTCACACGTTAGCTCAATCGCTGAATTGGCACTACCGCATGCTGGGAAAACGGTTGTAAAGCGTTTTAATGATATATCTAAAAATACGGGTAAATCGCTTGCTAATGCAAATGGACACACACCGCCAACTGGATGCCCTGTTAAAGTGGCAACAGTTTCGATATCAAGCATTTTCGCCTTGAAGCCAAATTGCTGCTTGAAACGGCTATTATCAATTTTCGCATCACCCGCCGCGACGATAAGTAAAGCGCCATGATCTTCGCTGTGAAACGATAATGTTTTCGCAATGCGTGCGGGAATCACATGTAACACTTGGGCCGCCTGCTCTACTGTGGCACTACTTTCATTAAACTCCAGTACATCTGCTAAACGACCTTGTTTTTCAAAATATGCTTTCACTGACTGTATAGACATGTTCGACACCTACCTGAATAAATTGAATAGTTCGATTATATCACGATAAAGTATCCGATAAGTCTTAATTATTGAAATAAATCAATGAGTGCATTGGCGGCTGCCTGCTTGCCATCAATTTTCACGAGATCGCCTGATTTCGCCACAATAAAATGTGGCTCCATCGCACCGTACAATGATTTTGAGCTGTTTGCGACCATATAATCCGCATTGGCCGCTTGCATACGAAGTGTCGCACGGTCGATTAAATACTGTGGATCATCTGTTGCCTCTAATTTAAAGCCGACTAATGTCGAATTCGGTGCCCATGTTTTCACTTGTGCTAAAATTTTTGGTGCTTTTTTAAAATGAATGACAGGTGGCTCATCGGATGGCATTTTGCCTTTCTCCGTTAGCTCATTGCCGGATTGGTCGAATACTTTATCGATTAGCCAGTCAGAACCAGCAACCGCCATAATAATGTAATCAACATGCTCTGTCTCGACAATTTGCTTTAAGACTTGTCCTAAATCCTCAATGCCCTCAAACGGCACCAGGCGCATGTTTGCTTTATGCTCGGGTAGCTGTGCAAAGACACCGTGCATATAAATAACTTCTGCATTTTTATTAACACTTTTTTTCCTGTTAACATACTATAACCTCGCTATTATTCAACCGTCGCCAGCCACTCTTGTAACACTTCAACAAATTTTTGTGACGCCGGTGATAGTTTTTGTTTTGTTGATAATCCTACTGTACGAAAACTTTCCTGCAATAATGGTAACGCTTTCACATTTTCTGGTAAGACTCCGATTGCCATTTGTGGCAAAATACTAATGCCCAAATTATGCTCGACCATTGCCACAATTGCCTTTTCATCAAATAATTCAAAGCGAATATTCGGACGAACGCCGTACTTTTCAAAATTCGTCAAAATATCATTGGTCCCTTTATAGGAAGGCATAATAAATGGCGCGTCTTCAATTTCTAATAAATCGATTTCAGTATTATCATATAGCGGACTTTCGTTTGACACAATACATAATAACGGATCACGCTTTAGCGGCATAAAATCAAACTGCTTCGAGCTCGTTCGATTTAAGAAACCACAATCGACTTCACCATTGACAAGCCATTGCTCGATTTCATAATAATCCCCTTCTCGCAGATCAACCCTTATACCAGGATAAAGTTCGTCCATGATTGGAATAATATTTGGCATCCAGTGGGTGGAAATTGTCGAAATGAGTCCAATCCGTACCGTTCCCTTGTTGACCCCTAAAATATTCGAAGCGGCCTGTTGAAGATGCTCCTCTGCAAGCAAAACTTTTCGCATTTCAAACAGCATTTCCTGTCCGTCCTCGGTCAATGTAACCCCTGTCCGATTGCGGTGAATTAAATTAAAGCCGAACTCCTTTTCTAAGCTAGAGACAGCATGGCTTACCGCAGACTGCGTCAAACCGAGTATTTCCGCTGCTTTTGTAAAACTATGCACTTCTGCTACCTTATTCAAAATTTCGTATTTCACTAAACTCATTACTATTCACTCCAATGCTCACATCAATTGTACCTCGGCGTAATTGCGTCCGGATTTGGCTTTGCACTAGCGCAAAGAAATCCTTTTTTTGAATCCGCGACATCTGCCGGAGACTTTCACTTTTTTTCTAGCCAAATCTAAGGCTCGCTAGAAAAAAGTGAGCCATGAATTTTTTTCATATTAACCATTATAAACATTCGTTTTACTAATCACAATGTCCAGTTTATAGTGTCTTATAACAGCAATAATATTATTGCTAAAATGAAGAATTTTGACGAAATGTGGTGACATCTTTGAGTTTACAAGGTAAAGCAAATATTTTGATGGTGATCGTGACAATGTTTTGGGGTCTATCCTATACGTTTATGGTGATGGGCTTAGAAGTTTTAGAAGCATATAACGTTGTTGCGCTGCGGTGCTTAATCGCATTTATTATTGCCGGGCTAATCTTTTTACCGAAGATGTTGCGCGTAAACAAAAAAACAATTTTCTACGCATCGATTCAAGGTGCCTTATTGTTCGGCGTTTTTGCCCTTTCAATCATTGGCTTAAAAACAACATCGGCTGGGAATGCAGGCTTCCTTTTAAGCTTAACGGTCGTACTAGTACCGATTTTCACAAGCTTTTTAGAAAAACGCCTCCCATCACGAGCAGTGAGCTTTGCGATTGTTGCAACGATGATCGGGATTACAGTGTTAACGTTAAAGGAATCATTATCATTCCAAACAGGCGATATTTTAGTGGCAATTGCAGCGGTTTGTTACTCTGTTTATTTAATTTTAAACAGCAAATTTACTAGAGATGTTGAATCGATTTCATACGGAGTCTATCAGCTAGGTGTAGCGGGTGTGCTTGGTGCTATCTTTACACTAGCATTCGAAGCACCCCAACTTCCTACAACAACGATTGGCTGGGTTGCTATTTTAGGATTAGGTATCATTTGTTCAGCATTTTGCTTCGTAGCACAGGCTGTTGTACAACAGTATACATCGCCAACGCATACGGGTTTAATTTTCTCACTAGAACCAATTTTTGCCGCGCTATTCGCATTAGTATTCTTAGGCGAAGGTTTAACAACACAGTTATTAATCGGTGGTGCGTTTATTTTAGTCGGAAACTTCGTCGCGCAGATGGAACAGTTCTCCAGTGCTAAAAAAGTGGCTCATGCCGAATCACAATCTACTATTTAAATAGTATGGACATAGCGAAATTCTTTGCTATGTCTTCTTTTTTAATTTTTTTGTTCTATTTTCATTCAATTTTTAATATAATTAAAAAAGCGACCATTTTTCTGATAGTTCGCAATAGATAATCAGTTTCCATAATAACATTCTGACGTTATTATTAAGAGTAGCAATACTTGCAAAACAAGTATTTAACAAGTTGTATTAAAGGAAGTGTTACAATGGTTGGACGTAATGACCAATGCCCATGTGGTAGCGGAAAAAAATACAAGAAGTGTTGTGAAGGTAAAAATCAAGCAACTTCTACAACAGTTTTCCATGAAGAGATTGAAAATGTACTACAAACTTTCTATACGAATTATCCTGAAAAAAAAGATGTTCGTGAGTTTATTGAGTTAGTACAAGCTTGGGCTCCAAAGCTAGAATCAAAACTACAAAAAGAATTAGTAGAAGCTGTTGCTTTAGATGAATTTTTCTTCCATAAGCGCCCTGAAATTTGGACAAATTACTTAGCAAAAATGTCGAAGAAAATGGTTCGCCCATCAATGATCGAGCTGCTAAAAACTTGGGAAAACCCAATGTTCTTTATCGGTACTGTTGAAACAGTTGAAAACGACTATTTCACAGCCGTATCTGCAATGGATGGCACAGTATACCATATTCAAAAAGAAAGCCCAAAACCGATTCCACTTGGTATGCGCGTATTCGCGTTCCTTTTACCAGATGGTTCAAAACAAGAAAACCACGTATTAGCGGTTTCAACATTAATCTTCTTCCACAAGGAGCATGCGATTTCATTTGAAGAATTCACTGCTGTTTACAAGAAGAGTGGCTTAAGCGTTGCTGAGTTCGCAAAAGAAAACCACCTATTATTATGGGAAGGTTTAGTGGAAAATGGCTACGAGGGTCAAGAATTCACGCCATTCGAGCAAGAAGTTGTGGAGCTATTAAAAGCATTCATGGCAGACAAAGGTATCGACAACGAAAGCTTTGTTGCAATCGTTGAAGATTACTTAGTGGAAAAACAACCTTCTGCTCGTAAAGCAGGCGCAATCGCTGCAGGTGCAGTGCGCTTCGGTCAAGACCACGACTTATTAGGTCAAAAATTCACGGTAAAAGAGATCGCAGAAAGCTTCGGCATTTCGGCATCATCTCTAAACAAATACCACCAAGAGCTAACTGCTTTCTATCAAGACAAGCAGTAATTGTAAAGCTACTTTCGTTATTCGAAAGTAGCTTTTTTTCTTACTATTTCAGCTTTTAGCATCGGCAATTCTACCAACACCTCTCCAGAATGATTTGCATTATTTCCAAGCCGAATCCTTCCATTATGCTGCTTAATTACTTTTTCAGTAAACGTTAATCCCAAACCATAGTGGCTGTTATTCGTCCGTCCATAATTCTCGGTATAGAAAAGTTCGGTTCCTCTTTTTAGAGCTTCTTCTGAAAAGCCTGGCCCCTGGTCAGTAATAATA
>SMEP01000585.1_pt1 | contig 11417 bp, 9 predicted proteins | sample 2456231 | NCBI WGS metagenome assembly SMEP01 (sample SAMN10132595, study PRJNA489261) | soil metagenome | isolation source: day1 control-silty clay loam soil ammended with raw manure from dairy cow... | place: USA | collected 2015-05-15
TTTGCTGGCCCTCGGTCAAAACGTGAGCGCTCAATCCCTTCCCGATTTACCCCCACCCAGTGCGCGGGTAAATGATCCGCTGTTGGATATTGCCCCCGAACCTGAGCGCGGCTGGAAAGGTCTGGCCCGTGCGCTAGACGTGCTGGCCCCCAGTGCTGATACGTCTTTGCCGCTTAGCGCTACTGAAGTCAGCCAGCGCATCAGCACCTTAATTGCCCAGGGCCGTCATGCCGATGCTTTGCAAGCGATCGATAAACAGCTGGAGCAACGCAAGAACAGTGGCGAGCCCGGCGCGAATGTGCAATTGCTGTTTTTGAAAGCGCGCGCATTGGCGGCCAGTGGTGACCACAACGGTGCCATCGGCATTTATCAAGACATGACCATGTATTATCCCGAGCTTCCTGAGCCCTGGAATAATCTGGCGGCTGAATACATTGCGCAAGACAAGCTGGATCTGGCGTTGGAAGCCTTGAAAATGGCCCTGACGGCAGACCCTTCTTATGCTTTGGCACGCGCCAATATGGGTGAAGTGCAGCTGATGCTGGCTAATGACACATACCGTCAAGCGGCCGCCAGTGGTGTGTCTAAAGCCGCCCAGCGTGCACAACAAACCGGCCAAATTCTGCAACAATAAGATTTTTCTTTGACGGGATTGCCCCTATCTTATGTTTGCAAGCACATTTCAATGGTGTGATCAGGCTCGCAGCTTGCGCACCCTGCTTATTGCTGCCTGTATGGCTATGCCTATGATGAGCAGCCCAGCTATGGCAGCAGATTCTTCCACTTCTTCTGAAGGCACTTCTATGAGCACCTCTCCACGCGTCCAACTGCAAACTAACCATGGCACGATCCTGGTTGAACTGAATGCAGAAAAAGCCCCTAACACGGTGGCCAACTTTGTGGACTATGTGTCCAGCGGCTTTTACGACGGCACCGTGTTTCACCGCGTGATCAATAACTTCATGGTTCAGGGCGGCGGTTTTGAGGCCGACATGAAGCAAAAATCCACCAACGCTCCTGTCAAGAACGAAGCCGACAATGGCTTGAAGAACGAAAAGTACACGCTGGCGATGGCTCGCACGTCCGACCCACACTCGGCTACAGCTCAGTTCTTCATCAACGTGGCTGACAACGATTTCCTGAACTTCACCGCTCCTACGGCCAATGGCTGGGGCTACGCTGTGTTTGGCCGCGTGATCGAAGGCATGGACGTGGTCGACAAGATCCGCACCGTGCGCACAGGTAACAAGGGCTTCCACCAAGACGTTCCTGTTGAGGACGTTATTTTGGAAAAAGCGACGCTTGTCACCGAATAAGCTCTCGCTTTCGGGCAATGTCTGGATTGCGGCGGACCTGCACTTGGGTCCCGACAATCCAGACACCGTCCAGGATTTTCTGCAGTTTCTGCACTCCGCCCAGCATCAAGCTCATGCCTTGATTCTGGGCGGTGATATTTTCAATGCCTGGATTGGTGACGATCAAATCGCCCGCCCTGCTCCCTGGCTCGGGCGTTTGCGTCCAGTCATTCTTTATATTTGATGCGCGGCAATCGCGATTTCTTGCTGGGCGAGACTTACGCCCGCCACGTCCATGCCACGCTCTTGCCCGATCATGTTGTGCTCGATACGTCTGCCGGTTTGATTCTGATGTCTCATGGCGACGAGTACTGTCTGGATGATCTGGCTTATCAGCGTTTTCGCTATTGGGTACGCAAGCCCTGGCTGCAGAAGTTATATCTGGCCTGCCCCTTAAGTTTGCGTCAACGCATTGCCGATTCTGCCCGTGCGGGTAGCCAGCATGACAAACAGTACAAGTCCAAGGACATTATGGATGTGCAGCCAGCAGCTATTGTTGCAGCCTGCGAGGCACATTCTGTGCGGGCGATGGTGCATGGTCATACGCACCGACCTGCGGTACATGACATTCCTGGCTTTGATTCGATACGTCGTTGGGTGTTGCCTGATTGGGATTCTGAATCTTCTGACGGGGTTCGTCGCGGCGGCTATATCAGTATTGAAGGTGTGCAACTGTGCTTGCACCAGTGGGGGCAAGAGGATCAGTGTCAGACACTGGGCGCTACATAAACTTGGCTTCTTCTTGAGGCTGACGGGATGGGCTGTGATCGACTCACATGGTCATTTCTCTGTAGCTAACTTCGCGATGTTGAGCGTCGACTGCTCATCATGATCAGTGCAGGGGTCAGCGGGGCTGCATAAGCATTTTTGAGGGGGCGGGAGTGGTCGACTTGGCGGGTCTCCGGCCCGCGCTGCGCACGGGTTCCCTGGTCTCTTGAAACATCCAGGCGCCCTGTGAACTCGCCGGGTACTTGGTCCCCCGGACCAAGTGCAAGCGTCCGGCTCAAACAGCACAGGGCTTGCATCCTGGATGTTTCAAGAGCCTGCGGCCAGAGCCCTGACTCGCCCCGTCGACCACTCCCGCCCCCTCAAAAACGCAAACGAGACAGTGGCTCTTGCCAACACAATATCCCAGCCATATTCCTCATCTACAGAAGATAAAACGAAGGTAGCTGGGCAGCGCGCTTGCCCTGTCCTCAACTTGAGCCTCTCGATTGCTCTGCCCCGGTATCTGGGCGATTCAGACTGCTTGCCGCGGTCGGTGTTTTGATCCGGGGTGCAAGCACTCTGCTGTTCGAGCCCGACGCTTGTGGTTTGTCCGGGGGACAAACCACCGGGCGAGTTCAGAGTGCGCCCGGATCAAGACACCGACAAGGGCACCGGTGCGCAGCACCGGCAAGTAGTCAGCCCGGATACCGGGGCAGAGCAATCGAGAGGCGTCTCAACAGAGCCCAACCCTGCTCCTAACAAAGCGCTTCCCCAACCTTTCGACTCCTCACCTGCTTAAACAGACACACACATCACCAAGCCCTGATTAAATAGACCGGAAAAAAAGAGCAAGTTCCCTCGGCAGCAGACAAGAAAAATCCCCGCTGGCGTAAAGTCCAGGCGGGGATTCCAAAACCTCTGGATGAGTAGAAAATTACGTCATCAACCAGACAAATAATACTGCCCCCAAGCCAATCCGATACCAGGCAAACGGACGATACGTACGGCTGGAAACAAAACGCAGCACCGCCTTCACTAGGAACAGAGCACTGAAGAAGGCCGCTACAAAGCCGACAATAATCGCCGTGCCTTGATCGGCACTTAAAGACGCGCCATTGCGATACAAGTCATAAACCGTTGCCGCCAACATCGTTGGCATCGCCAGAAAGAACGAAAACTCCGTCGCCGTCTTGCGCTGAATACCGGCCAACATACCACCGATAATCGTCGCTCCCGAACGCGAAGTACCTGGCACCATCGCAACACACTGGGCAAAACCGACCACCAAAGCCTGCTTCCAGGTGATCTCCTCCAAAGCAAAAGCCGTGGCCTTTTGCGAAGTCGCCGTTTCACCCTGATCAGTATCCGACGTATTCTTTGCATATTGCGGCTTGCGCTCCACCCACAGCATCAGCAAACCACCTAAGATCAGCGTGAACACAAACACAATCTGATGATGAAACAGAGCTTTGACATACTGAATCGTCAAAGCCCCAATCACCGCAGCGGGTAAAAAGGCGATCAGCAAATTACGAGTAAACATCATCTCGGTGCGATCACCCCGCAAGGTTCCCATGATCAATTGAATTAAGCGGGCACGGAAAATCCAGACCACAGCCAAGATCGACCCGAACTGAATCACGACCTCAAACACCTTGGCATCACCCGAGGAAAAATCAATCCAGGAGCCCAGAATCAGTAAGTGTGCCGTGCTGGAGACCGGAATAAACTCCGTAATACCTTCGATAATCCCCAAAAACAGGGCTTTCAACAGATAGATAGTTTGCTCAGTCATGTTGCGTGAATCAAAGCCAATAAAAATTAAGATGCCAGGAACGGATCAATTTGTTCATCATCGTTGGGCACGCGCTCCAGGCTGACCTGGGAAATGCGACGCCCTTCCAGCTCTTCAACCTTGAAGCGATACACCGCATCACTCTGCTCAAGAACACAGACATCACCTACCTTGGGCAACTGACCGAAACGCGTCAGCAGATAGCCTGCCAAGGTGGCATATTCCTCATCTTCATCCACCAGACCATCCACCCCCAGCATTTGTTCCAGGTGGTGTAAGTCGGTAGAGCCGTCCAATAGCCAGTGGTCCTGGGACTCTTGGACAATATCGGGGGTTTCGTCCTCGCTGGGGAAGTCGCCCGCAATGGCCTCAAAAATATCCAAGGGCGTAACCAGTCCTTCAATCGTGCCGAACTCGTCGGTCACCATCACCAACTGTCCACGGCTTTGCTTGATGGTCTCCATCAAGTTCAGAATTTCAATGGACTCGTACACAAACACCGGCTGACGCAATTGGTCCAGACGGATATGACCATGAATCAGCAAATCTGCCAGTAACTCTTTGCTTCGACCAATGCCAATAACCTCATCGAGCGAACCGCGACACACGGGCACCATACTATGAGGTTCATGAGTCATCTTTTCGAGCAGAACGTCGGGCTCATCCTGAATATTGAGCCAGGTAATGGCATTGCGCGGCGTCATCACCGAATGCACAGTGCGTTCGGACAAAGTCAGCACGCCACTGACCATATTGCGCTCTTCCTGACCAAACACCATTTGCGCGCCACCACCGGGCAGATCAGGGCCAATCGCTGCGGCACCCGAAGCAGGACTCTTGCCCAACATGCGCAGCACCGCCTCGGCCGTGCGTTCGCGCATAGGACGCCCCGCCTGCAGCTGACGTAATTTGCGCCGTGCCAGCTGGTTGAACATTTCGATCAGGATGGAGAAAGAAATTGCCGCATACAGGTAGCCCTTGGGCACATGCACACCAAAGCCTTCCACCAGCAAAGAAAAACCGATCATCAACAAAAAGCCCAGGCACAGGATCACCACCGTGGGCCGGCTGTTGATGTAAATAGTCAGGGGTTTGGACGCCACCAGCATGATGCCAATAGCAATGACCACCGCCGCCATCATGATGGGCAGATGCTCCACCATACCCACGGCAGTAATCACCGCGTCGATGGAGAACACCGCATCGAGCACCACAATCTGCGCCACGATGACCCAGAAGCTCGCGTACATGCGAGAACCAGACGCGTGTGCGCTACGGTTCTCAATGCGTTCGTGCAGTTCCAGCGTGCCTTTGAACAGCAAGAAGAAACCACCCACGATCATGATCAGATCGCGGCCTGAAAAATCCAGGCTAAAGACAGACACCAAAGGATCGGTCAGCTGCACCAAAAAGGACATGACCGTCAGCAGGCCAAGGCGCATCAGCAGGGCCAAAGACAAGCCCAGCACCCGAGCCCGGTCGCGCTGTGCCGGAGGCAGCTTGTCGACCAAAATTGCAATGAACACCAGATTGTCGATGCCCAACACAATTTCCAGAACAACCAGTGTGAGTAACCCAACCCAGGCGGTCGGGTCCATCAACCACTCCATCTCAGCTCCTTGGCGCTGTCATTAAAAGAACACCCCGGCGGTGCCGGGGTCTAGGTTCTTAATCTTGCAGGTGCGACAACATCTGGATAAAGATCTTCGGACTGGCAGCAAGCACATTGCCCGTTTCTTTCCAGGTCTGCTCGCCTTCAAAGTCGCCCACCAGACCACCGGCTTCGGTAACCAGCAAAGTGCCGGCAGCCAAATCCCAAGGCTTCAGGCCAACCGCGCAGAAACCGTCCAAACGACCGCTGGCCACATAAGCCAGATCCAGAACCGTTGCACCGACGCGACGAACAGCCGCACATTCGGACAGCATATCGGCAAAAGGCGAGGTGGTTTTCACGCCAGCGCCCGAATCAGGCACGTGAGCACCGATCAAAGCGTCGTGGTAACGGGTCTGACCCGAAACACGCATACGACGATCATTCAGGAAGGCACCGCCTCCACGGCTGGCCGTGAACAGCTCGTTACGCGTTGTGTCGTAAATTACAGCATGGGCGGTCTGGCCACGGTGCAACAAGGCGATGGAAATTGCGTAGCAAGGAAAACCGTGAATAAAGTTGGTGGTGCCATCAAGCGGATCAATCACCCACTGGTACTCGGGGGTACCTTCACCTGCAGGCTCCAGCGGAGGGCGCTCGCCGGTTTCCTCTCCGATGAAGCCATGATCAGGATAGGCTTCGCTCAACACTTCAATAATGGCTTCCTCTGCTGCGCGATCCACTTCCGTGACATAATCTTTAGGGCCTTTACGCGCAACCGACAGGTGCTGGAGGTCTAGGCTGGCGCGAGAGATAATGGTGCCGGCACGGCGAGCCGCCTTGATGGCGGTATTGAGCATCGGGTGCATGGAAATTCCGTTTTTTTAACAATAATTGAGCCTGCCTGGCGTGCCCTGTTGCAGGGCAAAATCGCGTGAGCAGACACAGGAAGCGTAGCTTCAAAGTAGCTATTTTAAATGACTCAGACGCAAGCATCGGCATTTGATGATAATTTTCACCGGGTTCGCTTCATTATGGTGCAACCCAGCCACCCTGGAAACGTCGGCGCGGCCGCGCGAGCGATCAAAACCATGGGCTTTGGCGACTTATGCCTGGTCGACCCGCTGGACCCGGACGTTGCACAAAACCCTCAAGCGATCTCGCTGGCCAGCGGCGCAGTGGACGTTTTGGAGCGAGCTACGATTGTTCCTACGCTGGCACACGCGCTGGAACCCGTCACGCTGGCCTTTGCCCTGACCGCCCGCCCCCGCTATCTGGGACCACCTGCTGCCGATATACGACAGACCGCCGAACGTAGCCGCGTTCACCTGAGCCAACAGACCGGCACTGTCGCGATTGTGCTGGGAACAGAGCGCGTGGGACTGACTAACGAACACATCAGCCAGTGCCAGTATCTCTGCCATATCCCGGCCAACCCTGAATACAGCTCCCTGAATGTGGCTCAGGCCCTTCAACTGGCTGCCTGGGAACTGCGCTACGCCCTACTGGCCGAAAGCGGTGCCAGCTTGCTGCCCAATACCGAGGGCAAAGCCGACCCCGGCAAAGAGCTGGCTCCACAAGCCAAGGTCAAAGCCTTGCTACAGCACTGGGAACAGGCCATTGAAAGCGTCAAGTTCCTGGATCCCAAACACCCCAAGAAACTGGTGCCCCGCATGCAGCACCTGCTGGGACGCGCCCAGCTCAGCCTGGACGAAGTCGATATGCTGCGTGGTCTGTGTACCGCCATGATCAAAACCGCAAAGACCGCAGGCCACCCCATTCCTGAGCAACGCAAAGACGACTCGGCAGGTCCTGAGCGCCATTAAAGCTCGCGACCGTCCAGCCTATGCCCTCGGCCCGCCGCAGCCAGCGGGCATTCGCGCTTGGCGAGCGATCACAGAGTGGACACTTTGACGGCTGGCGTATATTCTTACTGAGTTACTTTTCGGTAAGCATTAGCTGTTTTCAAGCATGAACACTCCCGAGACCGTAGAACCGCAGGATCAGGCTGGGCCGCGTACATTGCAACGCGGCCTGCTGGTGCTCAAGACTTTGCAGAATCATCAAGGCAAAGGATTGAGTGTGACTGACCTGTCGCGCGCCACCCAGTTGCAGCGCCCCACTATCTATCGCCTGCTAGCCGCCCTGATCGATCACGGTCTGGTCCAGAACAGCAGCCATAGCCGCCGCTACAGCGCAACGCGCCAGGATCAGGGCCTGTTTGGACTGGACCCGCGTGTCACCATCATGCAGCCCATCATGCAAGAGCTGGCGCAGCTAACTGGCGATGCGGTCTTTCTGGTTGGACGCGATGGCGACGACTCCATCAGCCTGTGGCGCGAGATCGGCCCCTATCCGGTCCAAATTCTGGCGACCTACGTGGGCAAGCGCCAGCCTTTGGGCGTGGGCTCCGGTGGCATGGCTTATCTGGCCACGCTGGGTGACGAAGCCATCGAACAGATTATCGAGCGCAATGCGAATCAGCTGGATCAGTACGGCGGCATGACTCGCGGCTATTCGGTCGTCGGCAACTATGCCGTGCGTGGTGCCCTGGGCGTAGGCTGTGCCCTATGTGATCACAAAGGCCGCCCTATTCTAGCCATGAGTGTCACGGCGATCACCGAACGCATGCCTGCTCCTCGTCAAAAAGAGATTGCCGGTTTGCTACGCGATGCACTGGATTCGGTCGCCGACAAGTTTTAAGTCTGGGCAGTCGTCCGGTCCCGTTCGCTGCGCTTCAACGACCTTACATACCCGCTAAAGCACACAGAATTTTCTGTGTGCTTTTTTGCGTCTCGGGTGATGGCTCACTCTTTCTCCCCATCTTTACCCGTCGACTCAGGTCGAGCTACAAGCATTAGCCTGTTATGGCTAAAGCCTCGATCCCAGACTCGGACTGCTCCTCTAATCAGTTTGTTTTAGATAAATTCCCCCACCGCCTAAAAACAGCTCGCCTTATACCCAAAACCGTCTGTACACAGGCCTGCACGCCCCTCTTTTCCTAGGGTTAACGCGCCATCGTTTCGCCCTGCGTAAATAAACACACATTTGCTTTATTGATCTGCGCCCAAGCCTATCGCTATCTTGTCAGCACAACGATAAGCCCACTAACGGGCACACCATAAAAAAACAAGGAAGGCGAGATACAGGCAACAGTCATCACCGAGGAGTGCGCGCTAGCGGGACTGTGTATCCAGCATCCGAACCCAGAAGCCGACCCACTAGCCAGGTCGGGGAGACAAAAACAAGGATAAGTTCATTATGAACACCACTGCTACCATCACGGCCAAACCCAGGCCAAACTTGCTGACTCGCTTTACCAATATCTGCGTGCGTTACGTAGAAAAGTGGATGCCCGACCCCTATCTCTTTGCGGTCATCCTCAGTGTGCTGGTTGTTGGAATGATTGCCCTGTTCGTGGACGGCTCCACCCCCGGAGGAATGGTGGATGCCTGGTATCGCGGCGTATGGGGACCTAAAAGCATTTTCACCTTTGCCCTGCAGATGGTGCTGATTTTGGTGACGGGCTACACCCTGGCCGAAGCCCCCCCGTTAAAACGCGCCATTATCTGGCTGGCGTCCCGCGCTCGTACCCAAGTTGAAGGTGCCCTGCTGTGTTTTGCCGTAGGGGCCATTTTCTGCTTGCTGAACTGGGGTCTGGGACTGGTTGCCGGGGCGTTGGTCGCCCGCCAAGTGGCCCGCCGTCTGCCCAATGTGCACTTTGGTTATCTGATTGCCTCGGGCTATATGGGCTATCTGCTCTGGACTCAGGGCCTGTCCAGCTCCATTGCCCTGGCCAACACCGACCCTACCAGCCCTATCAACGTCATCCATCAACTGACCGGCATGACGGTTCCTTTTAGCCTGACTATTTTCCAACCTTATAGCTGGATACCGGTCCTGGCCCTGATCATCCTGCTGTTTCTGACCATCTGGCGAATGGAGCCGGACTACGCCCTGCCGCCCGACCCCGCCGTCTTTGCCGATATTGAAAAAGACCTACCCAAAAACAAACCCAACACCCCGGCCGAAAAGCTGGAGAACCTGTGGATTCTGAATGTGCTGTTCTTTGCTGCGGGTATGTACTACTTCGTGCGCAGCGGCTTTGCACTGAACATCTCATCCATGATCATGCTGTTCACCGTAACCGGTGCCCTGCTGCACTGGACCCCTATCCGCTTTATCAAAGCCTTTGTAGAGTCGGCCAAGACCGCCGGTCCGCTGATTCTGCAATATCCGCTGTACGGCGGCATTATGGGTTTGCTGGCCTACATCCCCATGGACGGTGGCCGTGCACTGGAAGAAATCCTGTCCTCCGCGCTGGTCACTGGGGCCAATGAATACACCCTGCCCTTTTTCACCTTTGTCGCCTCCATCATCATCTCGCTGTTTGTGCCTTCGGGTGGCGGGCACTGGGGGGTACAGGGCCCCATCGCCGTCCAGTCGGCTCTGGCGATTGGCCAAAACAGCCCCGCCTATCTGGGCCTGATGTCCATGGCGGTTGCCTTTGGCGAAGCGGTTGCCAATATGATCCAGCCCTTCTGGCTCCTGCCCGTCCTGGCCATTGCACGCCTGAATGTGCGGCAGGTAATGGGCTTTACCGTTGTGGCCTTCCTGATTGGTACCGCCGTGTTGACGATTGCTATTTTTATTGCACCCTTCACGCTCTAAGGACCCACCATGTCTATGACTGATTTCGCCGCCCGAAACAAGACATCCAGCCAAGCGGCCGCAGAAGCCGCGCTTGCCCGCTACGAGCAAACCGAGGGTCTGATTCAGGCCTTTGCCCATCTGGACAAAGCGCAAGTGCGGCGCGTCGCCAAAGATCAAGAGCAAAGCACCGGCCCCTTGAAGGGGCTGGTGGTTGGCATCAAAGACTTGATCAATACTGCCGATGCGCCGGCGACCTATGGCTCGCCCATTTATCAGGACAACCGCCCCACGCAGGATGCGGCCATTGTGCAGGCGCTACGTGCAGCGGGAGCCGTACCTTTCGGCAAAACCGTAACCACGGAGTTTGCACTGTTCAGCCCACCCAAGACCCGCAACCCCTGGAACCTGGAACATACGCCGGGTGGTTCCTCCTCGGGCTCTGCTGCTGCCGTGGCCGCAAACGTGGTTCCCGTCGCCTTGGGTACGCAAACGGCTGGCTCAGTCGTGCGCCCGGCTACTTTCTGCGGCATTTATGGCTTCAAACCCAGCTTCGGCACCCTGCCCACGGAGGGGCTGAAAACAATCAGCCCCTCTTTAGATACCTTGGGCATCTTGGGTCAGCGCCTGGAGGATATACGCCATGTTTTCAATGCACTGCGCACAACAACAGAGGTGCCGCACATCTTGCTGCAAGCGCCGTTGCGCCTGAGCTTTTTACACACACCCTGGTGGCCGGACATTGCGATCGACTTACGGGATCGGCTGGACGCCGCCGTGGCCCATCTGCAAACAGACAGCAGCCAGTTTGAAGTGAAAACCAGCGACAAGGACCACGTGTTCGGCGCCCTCACCCATGCCCAGCAGGCCGTGATGGGAGCTGAAGTTCTGGCCCATTTAAGCCAGGAGCGCCAACACCACGCTGCCCAACTCTCGCCCGTTTTACATGCCTATCTGGACAAATGCGCCCAGGCCAACCCTGCCGAACTGATCCAGGCGCAAAGCACCATCAATCAAGTCAAACACCAGCCCGATCTGATCTTTGGGGATGCGGACCTGATTCTGAGTGCCGCAGCCTTAGGCGAGGCCCCCACACGCGACACTACCGGCGATCCGGTCTTGTGCCGGGCCTGGACTGCGCTGGGTATTCCATGCATCAACTTGCCCATTGGCTTTGGCAGCCACGGTCTTCCTGTAGGGCTGCAAGTGGCCGCCCGCCCCGGACAGGACGACCTGCTGCTGGAGGCGGCTACCCGCATCGCCCATCGCCTGGGCACACTCACTATCGCGCTGCCTGAACTCCGATCCTGACACATCG
>SMEP01000497.1_pt1 | contig 11387 bp, 14 predicted proteins | sample 2456231 | NCBI WGS metagenome assembly SMEP01 (sample SAMN10132595, study PRJNA489261) | soil metagenome | isolation source: day1 control-silty clay loam soil ammended with raw manure from dairy cow... | place: USA | collected 2015-05-15
CGGCCATCTTGCCGAGGATCGTCATGCGCGCGTCCTGGGGTACGGGCGAGACGCTGCGCGTGGTGCGCGTGAGCAGCCGAATCTCAAGACGCGATTCCAGGCCGCTGATAGCCTGGCTGAGCGCCGATTGCGTCACGCCATGCAGCGCGGCGGCGCGCGTGAAACTGCCTTCCCGCGCCACCGTCACAAAATACAGAAGATCGTTGAGGTTGCGTTTTACCATGGCGTCAGTTTCCCATAGAGTATTGATTAGCAATACTAATATACCTTTTAAGAATTCATTATCTAGTTATCATCGCCGTCATACGAGAAAATGTATGGCATGACCACCGATACAACTGACGCCCTTAGGGGCGATACCGAGATTCCGCGCGAAACCGGGAGTCCAACCGCTTATTGGGGCGGCGTCTTTGCGATGACACTATGCGTGTTCGCGCTGATTGCCTCGGAATTTATGCCAGTCAGCCTGCTGACGCCCATAGCCGTGGACCTCCTCGTCACCGAAGGCTTGGCAGGGCAAGGTATCGCGATCTCCGGCGCATTCGCGGTGTTGACCAGCGTGTCGATTGCGTGGCTTGCCGGAACCATGAACCGCAAGACGCTGTTGCTGGGGCTAACCACACTGATGGCCATCTCCGGCACCGTTGTTGCGTTGGCTCCGAACTATCTGATGTATATGGTGGGCCGTGCGCTGATCGGTGTGGTTGTGGGTGGCTTCTGGTCTATGTCGGCGGCCACGGCGATGAGGCTGGTGCCATCCCATCAAGTACCGCGTGCCCTGGCCATTTTCAATGGCGGCAACGCGCTGGCGATGGTGGTGGCCGCCCCATTGGGCAGCTATTTGGGTTCGATCATTGGTTGGCGTGGCGCGTTCTTATGCCTGGTGCCGGTGGCGGTAGTCGCCTTCGTCTGGCAGTGGATTAGTCTGCCCTCTATGCAGGCTCAGCCGCGCGTGGCGGGTTCTGGTAACGTCTTCAGATTATTCAAAAACCGTTTGATAACCCTGGGCATGCTGGCCGTTGGCGCGTTCTTCATGGGGCAGTTCGCGTTGTTCACTTATGTACGGCCATTTCTCGAAACGGTTACGCACGTTGATGTGTCCACGCTGTCGCTTATTTTGCTTGTGATAGGCGTTGCAGGTTTCATCGGTACCATGGTTATTGGCCTGCTCTTGAGGAGGGGCGTGTACCGAACCTTGACTATCATTCCGATCCTGATGGCGGTGATCGCCTTGGCGCTGATTCCCTTTGGGGGCGGGGTCGCTGCGGCTGCGGTGCTGCTGGGCCTCTGGGGGCTGATGGCGACTGCGGCTCCCGTGGGTTGGTGGACTTGGATCGCTCAAGTCATGCCCAAGAACGCCGAGGTGGGTGGCGGGCTGATAGTGGCGGTGATCCAGTTAGCGATCGCCCTGGGCTCTACCGTTGGTGGGTTGCTGTTCGATGTGGGTGGCTACCAGAGTGCCTTCGTGGCGAGCGCAGCGGTGCTGCTCTTGGCCGCCTTCCTGGCTTTCCTGACCTCGCGCTCGCATGGGCAACAGGCCACCTGAACCACGCGCCGATCCAAGGAGGACAAAATGACTATTAGTAGCTCCCGTACCCGTATCGGCAACCCGCGTTTTTTTGCTATTGGAGTTGATAGTCGGCGAACAGCGCTGTGCCATCACCTGGACCGACAATGAGACCGTCCAGGCTCTTGCCGCACTGCTGCCGTTGACGATCGACACGTCGATGGCGGCTTTACCGCGCAATGAGGGGGGGCGGCGACCCCCATTTCAAGATCAAAGACGCATTCGGAGGAAGTAAGCATAAATCGGCCCTACATCATCATCCATACACACACTGCTATCGATGGAAACATCGACGCCATGGGTCTTCCTGCATTCAAGGCGGGCAGCCGGCACTATCAGGACATTGTCCTCACTCCCGAGCGGCAGGTGCTGAATATTGATGCTTACCTCAATGGCAAGGAGTCCACGCAGGCAAACATCACTCATTACAAGGTGTCAGAGGTCGACGAGCATGCCGCCGAAGTCCCTGCGGGAGACTACTTTGCCGAGCCAGGCATCGGTATGTACTACATCTCGATCGATCCACGAGGCGAACTTGCCTGGGAAACTAACATGTTTGGATACGGCGGCGTCATCAACTGGTCGTTCGTTCAGAACGGCCTTGTAGATGAGGTCAGCATGGTGCTGGCTCCGATCGCTAATGGCGACCCGCAGGCTAGACCGTTTTACCATGGGTAATTGGACTCACTTTGCAATGCAGAACAGGAAGCAAAAGGTGCCGCAGCGGCGGAAATCGCAGCTAGAGAGGAAGCATGCTGTCACGCTGACAGGACAACCTTGCGATGGCCAACAGCGTGGCGCTTAGCCCGGATGAACTGCGCCAGTTCCAGATAGCTGGTGTCTTCACTTTACGTCTTGCGCAGGGCATCGAGGTCGTTGATGCGTCGGTTGCTGAGTGGGTAGGCAACAGTTTCCAGTTCGCGCTGGCTTATGGCGGCCTGCTGCGTTCTAGGTAATTGGCTGGGACCTAATTCAGTGGCACTATAAACAGCATGCAAGAAGATCTTTTCGGCGATGCCCTTCCTGTGCCACCAGCTCCAAAACCAGGCAAGGCCGCTTCCCCCTCCCGACGAAAAATCACCACAGTCAGCCTCGCTGCCTGCGCTCAGGACTGGCAGGATTTGGCGGCGCAACTGCCAGAGTCTCTGCGCTTCGGTGTCTCCACCTGGTCATACCCCGGTTGGGAAGGCTTGGTTTGGGACAGAGAATACGATTCCAGCATTCTTTCCAAACACGGCCTGCAGGCCTATCACCAGCACCCCTTGATGCGCACCGTCTGTGTGGATCGCAGCTTCTGGCGTCCGTTGACCGTGGCTCAGTATTCGGCCTATGCCGCTCAGGTGGATGAGCACTTTCGCTTTGTGGTGAAATGCCCCGCCTCGGTCACTGACGCTTTAGTGCGGGACGAGCAAGGTAAGGCGCGTAAGGCGAATCCGGAGTTTCTGGATCCGCGTATGGCGGTGGAGCAGTTTGTGCAGCCTGCCGTGGAGGGGTTGCGTACCAAGCTGGGCGTCCTTGTGTTTCAGCTCAGCCCGCTTTCGTGGGAGTGGCTGAGCCATCCCTTGGTTTTGTTCGAGAAGCTGGGAGTGATGCTCGCGACGGCACGTCAGGCTTTGCCTGAAGGTTCCGCCGTCATTCTTGCTGTAGAGGTTCGGGACCCGGAGTTACTGACTCAAGATTTAGTCGATACGCTCAAGGCCCATGGTGCGACCTTTTGTCTGGGCTTGCACGGCAAGATGCCGCCGATTGACGAGCAGTTGCCTGTCTTGCGGGCTTTGTGGCCGGGGCCGCTGGTGTGTCGCTGGAATCTGAACCGGGAGTTTGGAGCGTACGGCTATACGGATGCTCAGAAGAAGCATATGCCTTTTGATGCCATTGTCAGTGAGGACCTGTATACCCGTAGCGTTCTGGCGCGTACCATTCGCGGAGTTACCGGGGCTGCTCAGCCTGCGTATGTGACGATCAGCAATGATGCTGAAGGCTGCGCCCCGCTCTCTATTCAGAGGTTGGCGCAGACTATCGTGGCGGAAGGGACCTAGCCGGGCGTTCCAGCTCCAGGCCACGGGTTGTCACGCCCGGCACGGCAGTGTGCTTGGCGATGTGCCCGGCGATTCAAACTGACCAAGCCATTGTGGACACTGTGATGCAGAAAAGCGCGTGGCTTTATTCATGCCTTCCTGTTCGATCGCCAGGATCTGCGTTAGTAGAGGCAGCGCTGGGTGAAAGGAGGCTAAGGGGCCGGTCCTCGTGACTTGAAAGGTTTGTTTGCAAGTCCATGAAGGGAACCACACAAGAAGGAGTCTTGGCGGTGAGCGGCTTCTTTCCTTTATGTTGGGCCTTGGGTGTCGCGCTTTTAAATGGGCTCTGCAGCTTGATTACCACCGCTTTGTTATCCAGCTAATTACTATGAATGTAAAGTAAACATGACTTATTGACAGGTTGGCTTGACTTCTATAAAGTCAGGTTTACTTTACATTTAGGTGCTTATGTATGCTTGCCAACAGGAATTTCTCCCGTGCTCCATCAGCAGGTCGCAGCTATCTGATTCGTACTTTACTCTTTATGGCGGTCTACACTCTGATCAATTCTTTAACCATCCTGGGAGTGTTCGACAGCCTGCTGGGTCGACCATTAGGTTGGCTGATTGCAATTGCCGTCGCTTTGCCCGTTGCCGGCCAAGTCTGGGCTACGCTGCGCTTGATGACGCAAAGCGATGAGTTTGTGCGCGTGATTGTTGCCAAGTGCTTTGTGCTGGCATCAGGCGCAACGTTGACCTTGTGGACCGCCTGGGGATTTGGCGAGACCTACGCTGCTGCCCCCCATATTCCCGCTTGGCTGATCTATCCTTTCTTTTGGGCTATGTTTGCCCTGGTCTCCCCCTTTGTGCGGACTAGCGATTAAATGAAGAATCGATTGCGGGTATTACGAGCCGAGGCAAATTGGACGCAGGCTGATTTGGCTGAGCGCTTGGGGGTATCCCGGCAAGCCGTGAATGCGCTGGAAACCGGCAAACATGCGCCTTCTCTGGATTTGGCTTTCAAGATCAGTGCGCTGTTCAAACAGACGGTGGAGGAGATTTTCGAGAACCCGTATCAGGAACCGCAGAACTGAAGGGTGATGATGCCCGGAGTGGCTGATGTATTGCTCTGTGCGGACGGGGCGTTGGGCTAGGCTCAGGGTGTGCCTGCGTCTGGCATGGGGTCGTAGGAGAGTCAACAAGGCCAGCATCACAGTGGTCTTGTTGACCTGGTCCTTATCAGGGGTAAAACAGCAAAAGCCCAAACACGGCAAAGACCATCAGGTGCATATAGCCCTGGATGGGCGAAGTCCGCTTTCCGCTAAAGCTCAACATGCTTAACACTACGGTGATCAGGAACAGCACGATTTCGGTATTGCTGATCCCCATAATGACTTGTTTGCTGGTCAGCAAGCCAATGATCAGGACGACTGGGACTGTCAGGCCCACGGTAGAGACAAAGGCCCCCAGACACAGGTTAATCGCCCGTTGCATTTCATTGTTCATGGCTGCTTTGATGGCGGTAATGGACTCGGGGGTGAATACAATAATAGCGATCAGCACGCCACCGACCGCCACCGGAGCACCCGAGGCGGCGATGCCGTAGTCCGTCACAATGGCCAGATCATGCGCCAGCAAGACAATCGGCAAAATCAACGCTACCAGCAAGCAGGTACGGATCAGCATGGCACGCGTAGCCTGGGGGTCGCGCAGCTTGGGTTCGGCTATCTCAGCGGTTTGAACGGCCTGATTGGGCTGTACGTAGTCGTCACGATGGCTGCCCATCTGCAAGTACAGAAAGGCGCCATAGACCAGGGCCGTCAGTATCGAAATGCCAATGGCTTGGGTGGCAGAGAACTCGCCGGCGCTGCTGGTGTAGTTAGGCAGAATCAAACCGACCCCTGTCAGCAACACGATCATGGACAGATAGGTGGTGGTGCCTTGCCGGTTGAACTCCTGATCACCATTTCGGGCCGCTCCGGCAATCAGACATAGCCCGGTGATCAGGTTCAGGATGATCATCATGACCGCGTAGATCGAGTCCCGCCCAATGGTGGGAAAGTCGCCCGGGCCCAGCAGGACGGAGGCAATCAGAATGACTTCGATCAGCACGATGGACAGGGTCAGAATCAGGGTGCCGTAGGGTTCGCCCAGTTGATGGGCCAGGTGGTCAGCTTCCCGCACGACACCAAAGGAGGCTGCCAAAATAGTGATAAACAGCACTAGAAAGACGATGGCTGCCGTGGTGGCGTCCAAGGAGTCTCCCAACCATTGCCTGCCGAAAACCATAAAGAGGACAACAATGGACCAGGAGCCCAGCAAGCGCAGCCAGGTGACGGGGGGAATCAGTGTTTTCAATCCTGCGTGTTCCATGATTTTTATTTCCAGAGAGCAAAGGCAAAGACGGGCAAGCGACTGGTTTTGTCGTGCACAAAGAAAAAATCGAATGGGTAAGCAAGAACATGCGCCAAGGCATGGGGAGGTGTTGCAGGGTGGGCCATTGAGGATGCTCCGCCTAAGGGGTAGGGCCGTCCCTGTACTGAAAAAGCAGATCCAGGCCGTCCCGGATCTGTTGTGAATTGAATTATTCAAGTGTGCACAATTTTATCACCTTGGCCTGAGGCGGCAAGTGTGGCCTGTCTGACGCGGGCTTTTTGTGGTTTGTAGCCACTTATAGCGGTTTAGAGCCGCTGATGAAACCATAAAAGAACAGTTTCTTTATGGGTATTTCCGGTGTGTTTTAAATCGCTTTAATTGAGTGCTCGGCCCCGTGTGCAGAGAGCTTGCCTCCATTCTTTTGCATCTCTCATTTTCAGGGGGCATTAACTATGGGCAAAGATCGGTGGCCCCAGTGCATGGATGCAGGAGCTGCTCCCGGTATAGGGTTTGTTTTTCTCTATGGCCTGTCTGAATTTTCCGGGGGCAACGCCAGCATAAGCCTTGAATGCAGTGGAAAAATTGGCCGGGCTGGAGAATCCCAAATCGGTGGCAATCACATCGATTTTCAAAGCTGTCGTTTTCAGCAGATGCTCGGCTCGATACATGCGCTGCAGCCGGATATAACTGCTAACGCTTAAACCGAAATTACGCTGAAAGATATTCATGATTTTGCGACGTGAGATCTTAAACATATCGCACAGTTCTTTTTGACTGGGTGGGGCCCCTAGATTGGCATCAATTGTTTTTTGAATGGCATGGATCAGCATGCTGGTTTCAGCGGTAGTGCTTTGCCGCGGGCTGGGCGTCTTGCCCATCGTTGGGGCTGAGTTAGATTGCCTGGGGCAGCGTAAAGGAACGTTGATACGCTCTTTGACTTCGTCTACCGCATACGGGTTGCCAATATAGTCAACGGCTCCGGCTTTTAAAAAAGTGACGCATTCATCACTGCTGCCGTCCATGCGCGAGTCTAGAATGATGATGGGGATATGGGCGGTGGCTTTTAATCCTTGCAGCATATGGGTCAAGGACAAAGCATCAATCCCTGTCAACTGCTTATCCATCAGGATAAGCTCTGGCAGTGTTAACTGGGCCTTGGTATAGCCTTGCACTCCGTCAGCGGCAACAGAAACCCGAAAAGCTCCAGCCAGCAAGGATTGAAGAAGTTGTTCGTGCTGTCGAGTGTTATTAGAGATCAGCACAATCCTGGTTTTCTGATTTGGCTGATACTTTATAGTGGCGTATTTGTTCAATATAAAGCCCCGCGCCCTTCTTCTGATGAAGACGGCTACCTTTACTGGCATTGTTCAAGTAGCCAATTTCTTCAGAATACAGACTCAATGAATAGATAAAATCTATCGATATGATTCAAACCCGTGCCTCAAGCCGGACTTGAAAGGCCGTTTTCAGGAATGCTACGCTAACGTATTGGTGAACTTTCCTGGCAGGAAAAGGCGTGATTCTACGGCTTTTATCTCTGAAAAAAGGGATAAGTCCCGCGCATGGCCAGTAGTGTTTTTGCCGGTTTGAGTGTGCACCCAGAAGCGCTGCTCCGGTGCAGATTGTGGAACCCGTTTTGTGACGATTTCTCCTTTCTTAGGGGAGGTTCGACAGCACTATTGTTTTTTTACCTATAGACCGAAGCCGCTGGGACTAGCTGGTGAGGGAAATCAAACAAGGGCGGGACAAGCTTTCTTAGCCTTGTCCCGCCCTTGTTTGATTCAAAACTGCGCTACGGTTGGAGTAACTGCGTCAGACGGACTCAGTGTGTAGTTCAATGGCATGGTCCAGCATGTCCAGGCGGTCTTGCCCCCAGAACAGCTCGCCTTGATACACATAAGACGGTGAACCAAAGACACCGGCGGCAATGGCCTCTTCAGTATGGTCTTGATACTGCTTTTTGGCTTTGGAGGCCTGCTGGAACCAATAGTCAGGATCCAGTCCTTGGGTGCGTAAAATCTGCGCTAGTTGAGCGGGGTCGCTGATGTTCTGGTCCTCACACCACTGCGCCCGCAAAATAGCCTTGTACAGATCCAGGACGGGCAGCCCTGCCTGATTAACGGCGATGACCAGGGTCGAGGCTAGCGTAGCGTCCGGGCACATGAAGCGGGGAGTGGGATTGACGTGTATGCCCAGCTTCCGACACCAGCGCTGTAGTTCTGCAATGCGGTAGGCCTGCCGCTCGGGTGAGCGCTGTCCCAGCAAGACACCGCCTGTACGGGCATAGACCTGGGGTAAGTCTATGGGCTTGTAGTGAATGGGTACCCCATGCTTGTGGGCGATGGCTTCCAGGCGATCGGCCCCAAGGTAGGCCCAGTCCGAATTCATCCAGAAGTAGTAGTGAATTGCAGGCGCTTTCATGTGCGTACCTTAGGACGGGAGAGGGGCGGCAGTGAAAAATACGTGGGGCCATGCATGAACCACGTGCTGGCAAAGGCAATCAGTCCCAGCACACTGAGATACCAGACGATGTAGTGGGGCTGGCCGTCGCCATAAGCCAGCAAGGAGGTCGCGACCAAAGGAGCCAGACCACCGCCGATGGCACCGGATACCTGTACGGCAATGGAAATCCCGCTGTAGCGCACTTCAGGTGGAAATTGCGTGGAAAATAGCCCACCCTGGGGGCCATACAGCGCGGCATAGACCAGACCAATGGCAATGACCAGTGCCAGTGTGATCGTCTTGGCGTCCAGACTGCCCAGCATCGAAAAGAAGGTGGATGAAAAGGCCAGCATCAGAATCGTGCCTGCCATGAACACCCATTTGAAGCCGATTTTGTCTCCCAGTACACCAAACAAGGGCATGGTGAACAAGGCGGCAAAGGCACCCCAAACGGTGGCGTCCAGCATCACACCGCGATCAACCCCCAAGGTGGTGGTGGCATAGGCCAGGGCAAAGGTCACTACGGTATAGAACCAGGTCACTTCGGCCAGACGACCACCGACTACCAGCAGGACTTCGCGGGGGTAGTGGCGCAAGACTTCCAGAGCGGGTACGGCCACTTGTTTGCCTTTTTTGCTCATCTGCTCGAAGTCGGGGGATTCGGCTACTTTGGCGCGTATCCACCAGCCCACCAGTAATAAGGCCACGCTGGCCAGAAAAGGCAGACGCCAGCCCCAGGTAAGCATGTCTTCTTCGGGCAGGCTGGCGACCGCACCCATCGCCAGAGAGGACAGGATCAGGCCGGGAGCCACGCCGGTCTGCGGTAGGCTGCCAAAAAAGCCTTTCTTGCCTTCGGGAGCATGTTCTACCGCCATCAAGACGGCCCCTCCCCATTCCCCGCCGACGGCTATGCCTTGCAGAAAACGCATCAAGACCAGCAGGACGGCGGCCCAATAGCCAATGCTGTCGTAAGAGGGAATCAGGCCGATCAGGATGGTGGGAATACCCATCAGGAACAGCGTGATCAAGAGCATGGATTTTCGGCCCAGCTTGTCGCCAAAGTGACCGAAAATAAATCCCCCCAAGGGACGGGCAAAAAAGCCCACGGAGTAGGTCGCAAAGGCCGCCAGCGTGCCCGTAATTGGGTCGAAGGCGGGAAAGAATATCTTGTTGAAAATTAATGCGGCTGCAGTACCGTATAGAAAAAAGTCATACCACTCGATGGTGGTTCCCATCATGCTGGCCAAGCCAGCCGTAACGTACTGGCGCGGCGAACGCGCCTGTGCGGGGTTAGGCATCGTCATAACGACCTCCTGGTCTTGCTTTGTTTTGAGTGGCGCGTCAGCGGGTTTTGTTTAAGGGCGCGATGCCCTGGGTCTGACGGGACCAGTAATCAAAAGTCGCGTTAACGATAGAGGGCTTGAGCAGATAGTCGTGTGCTTCGGCCGCCAGCGCATCATCCACGGGGGTCAGCGGGCCAAAGGCGGCTTGTGCGCGTACTTGCAGGCGTGCGGCACGCTCCAGATAAACCGATAAGTAGGTGGCCTCCTGACAGGTCTTGCCAGCGGTCAGATAGCCGTGGTGGGCCAGGATAATGGCCCGTTTTTTGCCCAACGCTTTGGAGATGATGACGCCTTCCTGATCGGCAATCGGCACACCGGGCCATTCACCCAGAAAGGCGCAGTCATTGTGCAAAGGCGTCATGTCCATTTGCGAGATCACTAAAGGCTGACGGGCGGTTGCCAGCACGGTGGCCCAGGGCGAGTGCGTGTGAATGATGGAATTCACATCGGGGCGGGCCTCGTAGACCCAGAGGTGAAAGCGGGTTGCCGGGTTTGCCATGCCTTCGCCGCTCAAGGTGTTCAGGTCGCGGTCGACTTCGATGAAATCTTCGGGGGTGGCTTCGTCAAAGCCCAGGCCAAATCGTAAGGTCCAATACGCGCCAGGGCGTTCGGAACGTACGCTGATTTGTCCGGCCAGACCGGCTTCTTGTTCGGTCATGGCCAGGATACGACAGGCAAAGGCCATGGTTTCGCGTGTGTCGCGCTGGACTTGTTGCAGATGAGTGGCCATCTCTTGGGTGGCGCGTTCATCAAAATAAGATTTGTCTCTGAGTGGGGTATCCATGCGATTTGTCTCCTTTAGCATGCCTCGTCGATCTTTGTGCCGACGATGGAATCTATTGTCTTGATTTAGATCAAGAGAAGCTATGTGCGCTGGCTCATAGCTCCTATTCCATTTAGCTTAAAGGCAGGATCAGGCAAAGAAGCCCGGCTGCTGGGCCGGGCAGGGGACAGACAAATAACAGGGTTCAGGCTTGGCGCCAGCGGGATCGCTCTCGGCGGCGCGAACGGGACCAAGGATGTTGCACCTTATGCGGCTGCGGCCGGGGATCGGGTGGAATGCGTGTGTCATTGTTTTCCACGGGATTGGAGTCCGGTTTGGACGATTCCAAAAAGACACTACTGGAACAATCGCAATCGAGGTACATGGACGGTCCTTTGTCAGCGTAAAGAAAGGGGAGGAGCTAGTGATGAGCCATTGGTTTGCTCATGTGGCAGGCCAGCCTGGGCCTGGGTACCTCCCGAAAAAAAAGCGTCATAGCTGTCTTGCAGGGCGTGCAGGATTAGTTCTGGGTAGTTGTCTTGCTCAACGGGTATGCTGGCCTGCAATTTCGCCAGATGCTCGTTATCCGGTTGCCCATTCCACTGTTTTTGATAGTGACCATGCTGATAGCCGCGCAGCTGACGCAGCCGGTTCAGGGCATTTTTGCCCGCATAGGAGTGATAGAGCGTGTCCAGGGTCAGGCCGCACAGATGGGCTAATTGGGTAAAGCCGTTGAAGTCGAATTGGCGGGTTTCCAGAACACGCAAGGTAAAGCTTTCCAGAGCTTTCATGATGGCAGCGGAGTCGCTGGCCACGGCGGACACATGCTGGATCTGTTCCAGAACCGTTGCGGCCTCTTGGTGGCGCAGCGTGTCCATG
>SMEP01000254.1_pt1 | contig 11384 bp, 10 predicted proteins | sample 2456231 | NCBI WGS metagenome assembly SMEP01 (sample SAMN10132595, study PRJNA489261) | soil metagenome | isolation source: day1 control-silty clay loam soil ammended with raw manure from dairy cow... | place: USA | collected 2015-05-15
TATCACGAGTAATGAAGTGATACTAACTGAGCGCAGCACAACACCTACGCATAGTAAAATTACCGAATAAAAAAGCGTCCACTCCATACCAAATCTGCGAGCAAGACGCGGTGCAAAGGGAGAAATAACGGCAAACGCCAACAGTGGAATAGTCGTTAAAAAGCCGGCTAATACGTTTGAAATCCCAAGCCCTTCACGAATAAACGAAATAATCGGCCCAACAATGGTGATCGGTGTTCTGAGCGTCGTTGCGAATAAGAAAATAGCCGCAATGAAAAATAACAACGACTTATTCGATACTATTTTTTTGCTTTGATAATTGATTTGTTCAGTGTCCATAAACTAGCTCCTTTTCATCGTAAAATCTATCGTAGCAGCACTTAAGAAAAGAATGAATTATCTAAAAAGTGAGAAAAATTCAAAGTCGTTGCCATCAAATAGTTGTTATGATAGACTATGAAACGTTATTAAATTTAATTAGATATACCTCATTGATTTGAGGTAGAGGTCGCAAACATTAAGATTAGTATAGCGGAGATTGGGAAGAATCTGTGAAGCTTTATGAAAGGAATGGTTGCCGAAGTGTTGTTTTTCTTCTTAAAAACAATGCTGGGGCTGTTTTCGATAAGGAACAGAACTGTCACATGTGTGAACATGTGTTGAGCTATCTTTCAAGTTTTGAGGTTTTTATGAGCCGTCGCATAACTTGTGGCGGCTTTTCGTTTTTTCATAAAAGCCCAATTGATCGATAAGTAAAAGAAACAAGGGGATTTTTTCATGAGTGAAATTAAAATAGACCAGCTCGGTAATAAAAACGAGCTGAAACGTGGATTAAAAAGTCGTCACATTACGATGATTTCGCTAGGCGGAACAATCGGTACCGGGCTGTTTTTAGCTTCGGGTGGTGCGATTGCACAAGCCGGTCCTGGTGGGGCGCTCTTAGCCTATGCATTAATCGGGATTATGGTGTATTTCTTAATGACGTCTCTAGGGGAGATGGCCGCTTACATGCCAACTTCGGGGTCATTTAGTACATACGCTTCAAAATTTGTAGACCCAGCACTCGGCTTTGCACTTGGCTGGAACTACTGGTACAACTGGGCGATTACGATTGCTGCTGAAATCGCAGCCGTTTCATTAATTATGAAATACTGGTTCCCAGATAGCTCGTCGCTCATCTGGACGATCCTATTTATCGTAGTCGTATTATCGTTCAACTTATTATCGGTAAAAGCGTACGGTGAAGCAGAATACTGGTTTGCGATGATTAAAGTCGTAACGGTGATTGTCTTTATTATTGTCAGCTTCCTAATGATTTTTGGGATTTTAGGTGGCAACGCGCCAGTCGGCTTTACGAACTTCTTTGAAGGCGATGCACCGTTTAATGGTGGCTTCCTCGCAATGTTCGGTATTTTCCTAGCGGCTGGTTTCTCATTCCAAGGTACGGAAATGCTAGGGGTAACAGCTGGTGAAACAGATGACCCAGCAAAAAATATTCCAAAAGCCGTGAAATCCGTTTTCTGGCGCATCATTCTGTTCTATATTTTAGCGATTGGTGCCATTGGTTTACTTATTCCGTATACGGATTCACGTTTATTAACAGAAGATATTGCAACAAGTCCATTTACATTAGTGTTTGAAAACTTAGGGGTCGCATTTGCCGCATCGGTCATGAATGCTATTATTTTAACAGCGATGCTTTCTGCTGGTAACTCAGGGTTATATGCAGCAAGCCGTATGTTATTCCAATTAGCGGTTGACGGTAAAGCGCCAAAAATCTTCACAAAAATTAGTACGCGCGGTGTGCCGATTTATGCATTACTTGCTACAATGGCAGTCGGCTGTTTATCATTTTTAGCGTCATTCTTCGGTGACGGGGTCGTGTACATTTGGCTATTAAATGCTTCGGGGATGTCAGGCTTTATCGCTTGGCTTGGTATTGCGATTAGTCATTACCGCTTCCGCCGCGCATATGTGGCACAAGGGAATTCCTTAAGCGACCTGCCGTATGTGTCGAAATTCTTCCCATTCGGTCCACTATTTGCGTTTGCACTTTGTATGATTGTCGTATTAGGTCAAAACTACATGGCATTTACAGGTGGCACAGTTGACTGGTATGGAGTTGTCGTTTCGTACATCGGCTTACCATTATTCGCGCTATTATGGATTGGCTACAAAGTGAAACATAAAACGAAATTGATTCCATTAAAGGAATGCGATTTAACACATAAATAATGCTCGAAAGACAAGACTGTTTCTTATGGTCTTGTCTTTTTTTAGGTTCATCACCATAATAGGGGGTTGCTTTTCTAATAAAATTTTATTTGATTGATTGGTGGGCTACGGCAAGACAGCGCTAAAGCCACGTGGTACGTGTCTTTATCACTGCCTTTATTGCCGTTTGCGAGGCCCACCAATCCAAAAATTTAGTCTCGTTATAAAGTGAAGAGCACCCAATTAAGCCGCTTGCGCTATCGCGAGGCGGCAGAAAGTAAAAAAGTGATACTTTCTTAATTGAACATACTTCAATCAATGCTTTGGTAATTGAAAAATGATGTATTAAAAGGTTCATTTTTATTAACGTTAATTAGAAGCAGCACTGTTTTAAAAGGAACATGCTTTGTTTTATCACTTTTATAGAAAGTCACTTTATACCAAAGTAGAGTGGCGCGGAGCGAAGGGTGAGTTGCAAAAAACATTTGCTTCAACGAAAAGAGTTGTACGGAGTGGAGGGGCGGACTTCTAGGGGATTAAGCGTGCGCGGAAAATCCGCTGTTCAGTGCCTTCGTCAAAGGCGCTGAACAGCTAGTTGGAGCCACGCCCCCAGAAAAGCCTGCCCCGGAACGCAGTACAACGGACTCGATGCTAAATTAACTCCATTCAATGCGTTTTCCCCGTAGCGCAGCAGAACGGATTCTATTAGAAAAGTTTATTTTTCTTGTCATCTCCAACTTATGGTGATGAACCTTTTTTAGTTTATAGGCAACTAGAGGGGCATACCCGCGTCATAAAAAATCCATGAAAATCCCCTAATCACTTCCAATTTTTAGTAGCTGAAATGTTATACTAAAAGAGGGGGAGCGAATATGAATATCGTAGATCAAGCAACACAATTTATTGCACTAAAATATGACGGGAAACGCCGTACAGCGATGCAAATTCCGTATGCGACCCATTTATTTGGGGTGGCACGAATCTTAAAAAACACGGGCTATCGTGACACGGTTGTTATAGCCGGTTTATTACATGATATATTAGAGGACGATTTTGTCACAGAGCAAGAATTACGCGCTCAATTTGGGGAAGAAGTGTTGCTGCTCGTAAAGGCAACAACAGAAATGCCAAAAAACTATAGTTGGCAACTGCGTAAACAATGTGTGATTGACAGTATTGAAAAAAAATCACCAGATGAGCTGGCAATTCTATTAGCTGAAAAAATTCATAATATGCGATCGATTATTGTGGAATTAGAGCAATTTGGGGAAGGTTTATGGAATAACTTTAACGCGCCAAAAGAGCAACAAGAATGGTATTATAAAAGTATTATCGAACAAGTCGAAACGTACCATCCGAATGCATTGTTACTGCCGCAATTACAGCAGGTAGTAGACAAGTTATTCGTGAAGGTTGCGCATTAAGGAAGTGACAATAGATGCCAATCTCAGTTGGATTTTATAAAAAAATTTATCAATGGTTAATGAATACAAACGGAGAAAATGTAAAGTTTAGACCGTTTTTAACGAAAGAAAACCCGTATAAATCACGCATTTTTTTAGTAAGCCAGAACGCTGTGCCATACTTTCATGTAGAGGATGCGAGTGAAAGAGTCTTTGTGGAGGCTCTAGTCAATCGTCCACTTTTAGAGGAGCTGTATTGTAGCGAGCTAAAAATTGCCCCACGTGAATTTCAAGGCTCACTACAATTTGAAGCGTGGTTAGAAGCACAAGGCGAATCGCTGTTATATACGTCACTCAATACGTACCAGCTCGATTCACAGGATGAGGCGAAGCTTGTAAAGCAAACGGATTGTGAAAATTATGCGCGCGGCGAGCAAATCTTTTTTGATGTGTTAAACGAATTTCAACCAGAAATTTTGATTTTACAAGGCACAGCAGCGTTTAATCAATTTAAAAAGCAATTTGCCGAAAATCTTGTTATTTACAATCCAGCCATTACAAAAGTGCAGTTATTAGAAGAAACTGGCCCATTTGCAGAGATGCATTATGCAAATGGCAAGAAAATGCTCGTGTTCGTCACACGCAGTATGAGCTATTTTGGGCAAGATGGAGCCAAGTTTGAAAAATTCAAAGACAATTTATTAAAAGTACTGTAAAATTAGGTGGAATCCGAACATTCGCTGTTGAAAGATTGCTTTTTTCAATAGAATTCCGAAAAATAAGAATATTTTTATTATTGTAAGGTTATTGCAATTCGGTTTTCGCGTGCTTATAATTGGAACATTCATAAACTTAAATTTAATAACTTTACTCATATAATAGCAAGGATAGGGCTTGCGAAGTTTCTACCGATTTACCGTAAATAAATCGACTATGGGTAAGGCAGGCTTAACTGATGAATTTGTCCAATTATTATTTAATATTTGAACCATCCATTCGTTATAACTTTTGAATCGACTCGGAAGACTTGCTTTACTCATGGACTTGAGGAAGCAGGACTGCCGAGTTTTTTTATTTGAGTTCATTATAAGGAGGATTTTTTAACATGGAACTGTTAAAAGAAAAAATTCAACAAGAGGGCCAAGTGCTTTCAGACGTAGTATTAAAGGTTGACTCATTTTTAAATCACCAAATCGATCCAATGCTCATGAAAGAAATCGGTACGGAATTTGCGAATCGCTTTTCTGATCAAATCATTACAAAGGTATTAACAATCGAATCTTCAGGTATTGCTCCAGCAACATTTTTAGGGCTAACACTTGGCGCACCGGTTGTATTCGCGCGTAAACGCAAATCATTAACGTTAACAGATAACCTATATACATCAAAAGTATTTTCATTTACAAAAAACGAAACAAATGAAATTTCGGTTTCAAAGAAATTTTTAACAGCTGAGGATAATGTGGTAATTATCGATGACTTCCTAGCAAACGGCGAAGCATTAAAAGGCTTAGTGGATATTGCAAACCAAGCGGGCGCAACAATTGTTGGTGCGGGGATTGTCATTGAAAAGGGCTTCCAACCAGGCGGTCAAATCCTGCGCGAGCAAGGCTTACGCATTGAATCATTAGCAAACATTAAATCACTTGCAAACGGTAAAGTAGAATTTTTCGACTAACAAGCACTATTTAAAAAAGTAACACAGTTCAAGCATGTCTAATCACTCAACGCGAGTACACATCAATTGGAGGCAAACTTTTTTATGAATAACACAAAAGCGACGATGCTTGGTATTCAGCATCTACTAGCAATGTATGCAGGCGCGATTTTAGTACCGTTAATTATCGGTGGTGCTTTAAACTTTAGTTCGGAACAAATGACGTATTTAGTCGCAATCGATATTTTCATGTGTGGTGTCGCAACCCTACTGCAAGTTTGGAAGGGGAAAGCTATTGGGATTGGCTTACCGGTCGTACTAGGCTGTACATTTACAGCTGTAAGCCCGATTATCGCAATCGGCTCTGGTGGTAACTTAGGCGATGTATACGGAGCAATCATTGTATCAGGTTTAATTATCGTATTAATCGGTGGATTGTTCGGTAAATTAATTCCATTCTTCCCACCAGTTGTAACGGGTTCAGTTGTAACAATTATCGGAATTAGCTTAATTCCAGTTGCGATTAATAACATGGGTGGTGGCCAAGGTGCACCTGACTTTGCATCTGGCTCAAACATTGCTTTAGCGATGATTACATTAGTTATTATTTTAGTTGTCTACCGTTTCTCAGTAGGTTTCGTACGTGCGATTTCGATTTTACTTGGATTAGTTACGGGTACAGTGATCGCGATGTTCATGGGAAAAGTCGATTTCCAACCAGTGATTGACGCGTCTTGGTTACATATTATGCAGCCGTTCTACTTAGCAACACCAACATTCAACGCTTCAGCGATTTTAACGATGACGCTTGTAGCGATGGTATCACTAGTAGAATCAACAGGTGTTTACTATGCGTTAAGTGATATTTGTAAAAAGGATTTAACTTCAAAGGATTTAGCAAAAGGGTACCGTGCAGAAGGATTAGCATCGATTATCGGTGGTATTTTCAACGCCTTCCCTTATACAACATTCTCTCAGAACGTCGGCCTTATCCAAATGTCTGGCGTGCGTGACCGTAAAGTGATTTTCATTACAGGTGGTATGCTTGTCGCACTTGGCTTCTTACCAAAATTAGCAGCCATCACAACGATTATCCCAACGTCTGTACTTGGTGCAGCGATGCTTGCGATGTTCGGTATGGTGATTACACAAGGTGTGCGTATGCTTGCACCTGAAATTGCAAAATCAATGGAAAACGCAATGGTTGTAGCAATTGCGGTTGCAATCGGTATTGGTGTTGCGACTGTACCTGGTGTCTTCGCAAATGTGACACAAGGCATGCCGACTTGGTTAGCAGAAGTGTTCAATGTGATTACATCAAACGGTATCGTAGCAGGTGCGTTAACAGCGATTGTGTTAAATGTTTTATTTAATATGATTGGTCCCAAGCGTGAAGATCCGATGCATTTTGAATAACTAGAAGTCGTCTATTTAGCGAGTAAATCGTCTAAATAGGCGATTTTTTTCGTTTAAATCGACAGTTTGCGAAATTTGAAGGAATGCATAGAAAGCAGCGCGAATGACTTGAATAGGAGGTGAGGGGATGAGTTTCGTAATCGTGCTGTTTATGGGCAGTATCGGTGCTATATTAGGCTCATTTTTCAACGTTGTCGGATTACGCATACCAAAAAAAGAGTCAATTGTAGCACCGCCATCGCATTGTCCAAACTGTAAGCGGTCACTAAGTACAATCGATTTAATTCCAGTAGTTTCATACGGATTATTGCGCGGAAAATGTCGGACATGTGGTGTGCGTATTTCGCCAATTTACATGTGTATCGAAGCGGTAACTACGCTGTTATTTGCCTATGCCACGTGGCAAATTGGGCTAACGTGGGAGCTATTTGTAGCGCTTGTTTTTATTTCACTATTAATGATCATTACGGTTTCTGATATCTCCTACATGCTCATTCCAGATAAAGTGCTGTTATTTTTCTTACCGCTACTCGTGATTGGCAGGATGCTTTCACCGCTTACGCCTTGGTGGGATAGTGTGCTTGGGGCAGTGGTTGGATTTTTAGTACTGCTACTAATTGCGGTTCTCTCAAAAGGAGGGATGGGTGGAGGGGACATTAAGCTGTTCTTTCTAATCGGGCTTGTTTTAGGTACGTTGCATACATTACTGACGCTCTTTTTAGCGGCTGTGTTTGGGCTTGTTGTTGGGGGCACGTTGCTGCTCGTCCGTAAGCAAGGACGTAAAACGCCAATTCCATTTGGTCCAGCAATTGTTGCTGCGGCACTATTAGTGTATTTTTACGGTGAGCAGCTAATCGAGCTTTACGTGACGCTGCTATTCATTATGTAAGTAAGCTGTACGGGTTTTTGTTCCTACAGCTTAAGAAGTTCTTAATAATCTCGAATAATTTGCTCAAACGGATGATTCGTTAATAATTCCTTCATCGCCAAATTCACCGCTTTTTCCTCAGAATCCGCTAACACTAAAATACGGTAGTCATCAAAATCCTTATAATAGGCATCGGCCTCAATAATCGGGGAATCGATCTCTGCATCTGATTCAGGAATTGTCACAACAATCTCATAACCATCTTCAATAAATTCGATTTTCTTCATAAAAACACAACCTTTCTACTTTAAAAGTATTTACCTTTTGAGGTGTGTTTATTAGACCTAAGAAGTACACAATTTGAGCTAAATATGGTGAATGAATACGTCTTTACCCATGAAAAACCAACATGCCGCATTGACATGTTGGGAATGTAAAACTATTCAGCATTTGGATAAATCATTGTGGATGGATCCACATAACGGTCGAATTCTTCTTCTGTTAATAAGCCTGAAGCAATTGCAGCCGCTTTTAATGTCGTGCCTTCTTTATGTGCCGTTTTCGCGATTTTCGCCGCGTTTTCATAGCCGATATATGGGTTTAATGCCGTTACAAGCATTAATGAATTTCGTAAGTTGTGATCTAATACTTCCATGTTTGGCTCAATGCCAACCGCACAATTATCGTTGAAGCTTTGCATTGAATCGGCAAGTAAGCGCGCAGATTGTAGGAAGTTATAAATAATTACTGGTTTAAATACGTTTAACTCAAAGTTCCCCTGTGAGGCCGCAAAGCCGATTGTCGCATCGTTACCGAACACTTGGCACGCTACCATTGTTAATGCTTCAGCTTGTGTTGGGTTTACTTTCCCTGGCATGATCGATGAGCCTGGTTCATTTTCTGGAATTTTAATTTCACCGATACCAGAGCGTGGGCCACTCGCTAACCAGCGTACGTCGTTGGCAATCTTCATTAGGTCTGCTGCTAATGCTTTTAATGCACCGTGCGCGGTTGTTACTTCGTCATGACTTGTTAAGGCGTGGAATTTATTTTCCGCTGTCATGAAGTTTTTCCCTGTGTAGGCCGCAATTTCCTCAGCAACCATTGCACCGAATTTTGGATGGGCGTTAATGCCCGTACCAACCGCTGTACCACCGATTGCTAATTCCTTCATGAAGTCCGTTGTGACATGAATCATTTTTTCAGATTTCACGAGCATATGCGCCCAGCCTGAAATTTCTTGGCCAAGTGTAAGTGGTGTCGCATCTTGTAAATGTGTACGACCAATTTTAATGATGTCTTTGAACGTTTCTTGTTTTTGCTGGAACGTTGCTTTTAAGACGTTTAGTTTCGGTAATACGTAATCCTCAACCGCAATGACAGCTGCTACGTGTAATGCAGTAGGGAAGGTGTCGTTTGAGCTTTGAGACATGTTGACATCATCATTTGGATGTACTTTTTCTTTTGCGCCCTGTGCTTCTAATAATTGATTTGCACGGAATGACAATACTTCGTTTACGTTCATGTTGGACTGTGTACCTGAACCCGTTTGCCAAACAGCGAGAGGGAACTGATCGTTTAGTTTACCTGCTAATACTTCATCAGCCACCGCAACGATCGCGTTTGCTTTCACATCGGATAACTTACCTAATTTGTTATTGGCGATGGCACAAGAACGTTTTAAAATTGCGAAGGCACGAATAATTTCAATCGGCATTTTTTCTGTACCAATTTTAAAGTTTTCTAAGCTGCGCTGTGTTTGTGCTTTCCATAGTTTGTCTGCGGGTACTTGAATTTCACCCATTGTGTCTTTTTCAATACGATATTCCATTGTAAACACTCCTTTTATATAGGTATACCCAATTTTATGATGAAAAAAAGGCGAATCTTGTGAGGAGATTCGCCTTTTTTCAGGAGAAAAGATTTAATCTTTTCAAAATATGAGAAAAGTAATTAATGAGTTTCGAACCTGAACTGGGGGGAACGGTTCCGAAAGTATGTTAATAACTAAGATGTCTTCCTTACACTGATAATGATAATCCTTATCAATTGGAAAGTCAATAGTTTCATTTATAATTTTTTGAAAAATCCCCCCATATGTCTAGGCATTCGCGCCAGTCCCTCGAGCTTTTCGGGGCTAGAAGGACTGGCGCGAATGCACTTTTGTTACAAAAAACAACGCCTAATGCATCGTAGTATCGATCGATGCACTAGGCGTTGTTTAGACGGGTATTCACGTTGATTTGCCACCTCTTCATTAAATGATTTTCACATAAAAGTCGCGACCATTTGTTAATCCTAAAATTTCTACCCCTTTTTCGGTTTTATAATATTGCTCAATAACATTCGCTAAACCGTTATAACCGTTTAGAAGGGTACCTTGCTTAATTTCCTTCGCGATGTTGTGGAATTCGAAGTACGTTAACGCATCCTCGTTCATGCCGTTTAAGATGTTTTCTATATCTGCTAATGGAATATGCACGCCGCGTGTGTAGCGACATTCACGCTTATACGTGTGATGCTCAATGTGTACTGGTGTCGTTTCTGTGATCATTGTCAATTGGTTCATAGGTTGTCCTCCTTAAAAAATAATAGCTTACTCTATTATTATACCTAAAAAATGAAAATAAAAAATCTGAAAATTACTTAAATTTAGAAAATTGTTTAAAAAGACCTATTTTACCAGTCATCTCCACGTTGAATTTCTTCCGCCACCATTTGTAAGTCATAGGCATTGATAATGAAAAGCTCGTAATCTTGATGAATTTCTTGGTACTTTTCAACAAGACGATGCACATATTTTGGTGAACCCTCATTTTCATCATCGTATACAAGGAGCGTTCCATCGGTGTTATCAATAATGAACTTGTCCTTTTCGATAAATTGCCAAGGTGCCTCATACGGGCGTTTTGTGACGCTTGTGACAAAGTCGGCCTTACTAGTTATATGCATGTAGGTTGCTTGTTTATGCTCATTCCAATTTTTTTCTTGCTCTAAAAATGGCGTGATGATGGAATATTTTAAATGAGGATATTCGCTTTTAAGTTCGAGTACAACTTGTGCAGCCCATGTTTCCACGCCTTGCTGACCACCAATGACAACCCATTCGAGCCCGTCATCTAAAAAGATACGTAATTGGTTCTCAAGGGCCGTCTTAATAATTTCGACACCTGGATGCTTGTCGTTAAAAATACCAAGCTCATGTGGACGATAGCCGGTAATATAAAGTGATTTCATATTGAATCTCCAATCGTTCAAAAAGGGAGTGGTCAAAAATAAAATTTTGACCAGCTCCCGTAATTTTTATTTAAATACTGCCTCGATTTGTTCGATCGCCCAATCTAAATCTTCTTTTGAAATAATTAGTGGGGGAGCAAAGCGAATGACGGTATCATGCGTTTCCTTACAAAGTACGTTACGCGCCGCTAGCTTTTCGCAATAAGGGCGAGCTGCTTCGTGCAATTCCACACCAATGAATAGACCGCGCCCGCGAATTTCTTTAATCGCAGGGTGCGCAATAGCTTGTAGTTTTTGTTTGAAATAATCCCCAAGCTCTCGTGAACGTTCTGTTAGCTTTTCATCAAGTAACACATCAATCGCCGCAATCGATACGGCACAGGCAAGTGGATTGCCTCCAAATGTTGAGCCATGTGATCCGGGATTGAACACACCTAAAATATCATCATTGGCAACAACTGCAGAAATCGGATAAACCCCGCCACCAAGCGCTTTGCCTAAAATATAAACATCTGGTACAACGTCTTCCCATTCGCAGGCAAATAATTTCCCCGTACGCGAAAGGCCTGTTTGGATTTCATCAGCAATG